>Ga0114931_10001115_pt1 | contig 34200 bp, 36 predicted proteins | sample 2SBtaG_FD_89579 | JGI IMG/M metagenome (GOLD analysis project Ga0114931, IMG submission 89579) | Deep subsurface microbial communities from Kolumbo volcano to uncover new lineages of life (NeLLi) - 2SBTROV14_V59a metaG | ecosystem: Environmental > Aquatic > Marine > Volcanic | place: Kolumbo...
GCATCGCCCAGAAATACTGAAAACGGCGGTATGCCCTGAACGATGCTGGATGATCCTCCACTCTTAAGTTTATAAGCAAGTTGTTTTCCTGTTGCGTCAGTGATCTCTAACCAGCATTCATTTTGAAAATCAAGTTGAACTGTCATCGGCGGTATTGCATTCTGTTCATGAATTTCCGGAGCATTATTAGTAATTGCAACCTTCTCATCCTGGTCACCAATTTCCGGATCATTATTAGCAATCGCAACTTTCACATCAACCTCACTTTGTCCGGGTTGTGGTTCAGTGGCTCCAGTTTCTTCCGGTGTTATTACCGGTTTATTTTTCTCAATGATTTGTTCCGCATTAATTGACGGTTTGTCAACAGGATCCGTGAGCGGATTATTGGAATACCACCATAACCCAAATAGAACAAGCAAACCGGTGATTACTACATATGTCATTATGCGAACCGATTTATCAGAGCTGCTTATCTCTGCCTGAGTTCGTTTGATAACATCAGAAATAATTCCCGGTGGTGAAAAACCAAGACGTTGGTAACTATCAATGATGTCGCTCTCTGATAATTTGACCAGTCTGGCATACTGTTTCAGATAACCACAGGCATATATCGGAGCGATGCCGGTAAAACTATTCCGTTCAATTTTCGAGATAATATCAGTATTGAGGGATAATTCCCTTGCAACGTCCGTGCAGGAAAGTTGCATGGATTCGCGGGCTTTTTTCAGTCGCTTGCCAGGGCCGGCCAGCTCATTCTGTTCGCTACTTTCTTTCATTGCGCTCTGATTCGTAAAGAAGCTTTACTTCTACTGAATCAGGAAATTTTGACTTCAACAACATGGAATCGCTGGCAACAGCGTCCTTGTCCCCGAGTTCACGTTCGACCTGAATCGCCAACCACAAACTTTGAGATGTGTGTTGAGCCACCTTGGTTAAACGCTCTAAATAGGCACGCGCCATTATTGAACGGCCCGTCTCGTAACCGATATGTGCCATTTGCAGCAGTACTGCTGGATACTTCGGATTAATCTGTAACGCATTACGAAAGTGTTTCTCTGCTTTTACCAGATCCCCTTTTCGACGCGCACATTGCCCTGCGTTGGCATAGACGAGTTCTTTTGTTTTATACAATGGATTTTTGAGCGCGAGCATGAAGTATTCTTCAGCCCTGTCCAGTCGCTTATTATTGCAGAGGAAAACGCCATACGCGTTCAGTGCTTCAGAATATTGAGATTTTAATGAGATAGCTTGCTGATAGTGTTCTTCCGCTTTTGATTTCTGTCCCAGTCGCTCATACAATAATGCGATAGCATAGTGAGCACTGGGTAGTTCCGGATCGATTCTGATAGCCCGTTCCAGCTTGGATAATGCCACATCATTATTACCTTGTTGCATATAACCAACGCCAAGCCCTACATTGGCTTCTGCAATTTTACGCTTCGGGGTAGTGTCATCTGCATATTGATTTCTGCCTCCTGTCCCCTGACACCCGGATAATCCAATCATCAGGACAGCAAGCAACGCTGTGACAAGCCGTTTCCATCGAACATTCGTCATACCGATCTTCCTCCTGCCACATGTGCCGACACTATGCATCTTCCTTTCATATTATCCCTCCTCCTGCCACATGTGCCGACACTATGCATCTTCCTTTCATATTATCCCTCCTCCTGCCACATGTGCTGACATAGTGCTTCGTCGTGTTCGATCATGAAATTTACCTGCCAGTTGTCCACAAGCTGCCGCTATGTCATCTCCGCGAGTCTTGCGAGTGACTGTCACCAGACCGGCTGCCATTAAGATATTCCGGAATCGATCAATTGTATCCTGCTCCGGACACTCATAACCAGCGCCGTCGAATCCATTAAAAGGTATCAGATTTACCTTGGCAGGGATATCATTGATCAACCGGGCCAATTCCATCGCATGTTGTGGTGCGTCATTAATCCCGGCCAGTAAAACATACTCAAAGGTCACCTTGCGCCTCTTCTTCACCGATATATAGCGTTTACAGGCTTCAAGCAACTCCCTGATCGGGTATTTCTTGTTCAATGGCACCAGTCGGGTCCGTAATTCATCATTCGGTGCATGCAAGGAAACGGCAAGACTGACATCGGATGTCTGGCAAAGTTTGTCAATCCCGGGTACCAGTCCGGCCGTACTCAGGGTTATGCGCCGTTTTGAAAGACCATAAGCCAAATCGTCTTTCATAATAGCAATGGCCTTGATCACATTATCAAAGTTTAACAATGGCTCGCCCATGCCCATCATGACGATATTGGTAATGAAAGAACTGTTATGTTCAGATTTGCCCAGGATACGGCTGGCAATCCGTAATTGCGAAATAATTTCCGAGACGTCAAGATTTCTGTTAAATCCCTGACGGGCTGTATGACAGAAGCTGCAATTAAGCGCACACCCTACCTGTGACGAGATGCACAACGTGCCCCTTCCCTCCTCGGGAATGAACACCATTTCAATATGGTTGCCATCAGCCAGTTTTAGCAACCATTTCCGTGTACCATCACGTGACAGTTGATCGTCGGCGATTTCAGGCATTCTTATGTCAGCAACCTCATTCATCCGGCTGCGTAACTCTATGCCCAGGTTGGTCATCTCCTCAAAATCATCGGTGTCGTGCTGATAAATCCATTTGAGCACCTGATCACCTCGGAAAGACTTCTCGCCCATCCCGGTAAAAAAGGCGCACATGTCCTCACGATCCATATCCAGTAAATTGATCTTTGATACAGATGACAAGCTGACTTACCTCGTGCGTTCGCAAATGTCGTCAGATGAAAAGAAAAATTCAATTTCAACTTTGGCTGTGTCCGGAGCATCTGATCCGTGAACAGCATTTTCATCCACATCGGTGGCGTGATCAGCACGGATAGTGCCCGCATCCGCTTCCTTCGGATTAGTTGCGCCCATCAGTTCACGATTTTTACTAATGGCATTTTCACCTTCAAGCACCTGCACCATGACGGGTCCGGATGACATGAAACTAACCAGATCATTATAAAATGGCCGCCCCTTGTGGACTTCATAAAAGCTGCCTGCCTTTTCTTTGGACAGGTGCATCATCCTGGCAGCAATAATTTTAAGCCCGGCTTTTTCAAAACGGTTGTAGATATCACCGATGATGTTTTTGGCCACAGCATCAGGCTTGATAATAGAAAGGGTACGTTCAACTGCCATTAGTCACTCCAGATAATAAACAATAATATAAACTGTTCCTGCAAACACTCGGAACCCGAAAAAACGCAGTTATTTTAGCGTCTTAGGCATTAACACACAATCTTTATGACAGTTAGAGGGTTATTTAGTGTTGAAACAGGACAATCACCTGAAAAGCATGACTACCGGGACTATGTAAAAAAGCTGTGTTTATATGAAATAAATGAGGCCTCTGCATGTCCCCCGGCCACATTTTAAACAAATATCAACGCACTTATTGCCAACGCCAGCTATTCCAAACGCAGTGGGTTTCACACAGTCTCCTATTCTCGTTCGTCTATCCACTTCTGTTGTATAGCTTCCAGGATTTTCTCACCGGAATGCTCCGGGTCATCATCGAAATCAGGTAACCCAGTCACCCACTGGTACAAGTCAGTAAACCGTATGGTTGTGGGGTCAATATCCGGATACGCTTCGATCAGTTCGATGGCAATATCAAGAGAATCAATCCATTTCAGCCCCATAAGTTAATCCTCAATGATTCTCACTGACCATGTTGATCGTATATTTCGGTATCTCAATGACAAGATCTTCATCGCCCATCACCGCCTGACAACTCAATCGCGATTCAGGTTCCAGTCCCCACGCCTTGTCCAGCAAATCATCTTCCTCTTCCGTCGCTTCTTTAAGTGAATCATAGCCTTCTCGAATTATCACATGACAGGTTGTGCAGGCGGCAGATTTCTCACAGGCATGCTCGATCTGAATATCATTTTCCAGTGCGAGGTCGCAAATCGTCTTACCCGGCTCGGCATCAATGGCTGCGCCTTCCGGGCATATCTCTTCATGTGGCAGGAAAATTATTTGGGGCATTTAGAACCTGTCCTTTAACTATTAAAATACATGATACTAAAAAAGTTTGATCACCGCTGTACAGAATATCATTCATCAATTTCTTCGAGAGTATGGCCGGCCAACGCGGTATGTATCGTTGCATCCATACGGCGTGCTGCAAAGTCTGCTGATACCTTGTCAACAACCTTAATCGCATCTTTGATGGCGTTATCATCAGTGCCTTTCCGGGCGTCATCAAGTGCTCGTAATGCATTATCAATATTCTCGAATTCCGTCGTGCTTAGTAACTCCTCACCATCTGTAGTCAGTGCCGCGTTCACAGCCTCGATCATGCGCTCGGCTTCGACCTGTTGTTCACGTAATTTTCTGATGCCAACATCTTCATTGGCCTTCTCGATAGAGTCGCGCAGCATCCGTTCAATTTCATTGTCTTCAAGCCCGTAAGAAGGCTTGACCTGAATACTGCTGGTTACCCCGGTCGTGCTTTCACAGGCTGAGACTTCGAGTAAACCATCGGCATCGACCTGATAGGTGACACGTATACGGGCAGCACCCGCTACCATTGGTGGAATCCCTTTAAGTTCGAACCTTGCCAGAGAACGGCAATCACTGACCAGTTCACGTTCACCTTGCACAACATGAATAGACATGCCTGTCTGACCGTCCTTGTGTGTGGTGAAATCCTGGGCACGTGTTACCGGAATGGTTGTGTTGCGCGGGATTACCTTTTCCACCAATCCGCCCATAGTTTCAATGCCAAGCGATAGTGGAATGACATCGAGTAACAACATGTCAGAATCCGGTTTGTTACCAACAAGGATGTCAGCCTGAACTGCGGCACCAATCGCCACCACCTTGTCAGGATCAATATCAACCATTGGCTCACAATTAAAATAATCGCCCACGAGCTCACGCACACGAGGGATACGGGTTGACCCACCCACCATGACCACATCCTTGATCTCATCAACTGAGATGCCTGCATCGCGTATTGCCCGTCGACAAGGACCAAGGGTTTTTTTGATTAAGGGATCAACAAGACTGTTAAACGTTTCTCGAGTTAATGTTCCTGTCCATCGGGTGCCGTCAGAAAGCGCTATCGTCAGTCCAGCACTTTCATTGGCAGTCAGTGATTCTTTGGCTGCGCAAGCATCATGCATCAGTTGACGCATACGCGTGTGGTCCGCCTTATCGCTTACTCCGGCTTCTTGTAAGATCCATTCAGCAATGACCCGGTCGATATCGTCACCACCAAGTGCGGAGTCGCCCGCCGTCGACATGACTTCAAAAACACCTCGATTCAAACGAAGAATAGAGATATCAAAGGTGCCTCCACCAAGATCGTAAACCACATGCACGCCTTCTGAGTCTTTATCCAGACCATAAGCAACGGCCGCGGCTGTTGGCTCATTGATCATACGCAACACATTAAGCCCCGCCAACCGTGCTGCGTCTTTGGTTGCATGACGTTGCGCGTCATCAAAATAGGCTGGAACAGTAATCACTACGCCATCAAGTTCGCCACCTAATGATGCTTCTGCACGTTCCTTTAATACTTTCAGGATTTCGGCTGATATTTCAACCGGACTGATATCACCCGCTACCGTCCGGATCTTCGGCATACCGGAATCCGCATCAGTAAAATTGTATGGCATGTGATTGCCGACAATTTTGATATCATCAACACCTCTTCCCATCAGTCTTTTTGCCGATGCAATAGTATTGAGTGGATCACGAGTGGCTGAGGAGCGTGCCTCATGCCCGACAACAGGAGATTCATTCGATAAATAACGGACAACGGACGGCATCAAACGACGGCCTTCACTATCCGGCAATGTTTCAGCGACACCACTTCTTACTGTTGCCACCAGTGAATTGGTTGTGCCCAGATCAATACCCGCTGCCAATCGATGTTGGTGGGGGGCCGTTGCCTGGCCAGGTTCTGATATCTGAAGTAATGCCATGTCAATAAACGTCTGTTATGTAGAAAATTCAAGTTCGTCTTCCAGGTTGCCAACTTCCTCTTTAAGACGCGCAAGGAACTGCAATTCACGGACTGTACTCAGTGCTTTTATTAGTGCCTCCCGGGATCCATCTGTAAAACAGTCAGTCAGTTGCTTTTCAGCGGTTCCTTTGTATGCCTCAATATTTTCACTCAGGCTGGCCAGCGCTTCTTGATCCTTGCTCTCACGCATATTGTCGAGTGATTCTCTTAACTCTATTTGTTCCATCAGGAAGGCAGGATCCATAGAGGTATCATTATCATCAGCTTTGATATTGTTGAGATCCAGAAGATAATGCGCACGTTCCAGAGGGTCCTTTAGTGTCTGGAATGCTTTATTTATCTGTGCTGCATGCTGCATCGCAATCCTTCGTTCACGCTCAGTGCTATTCACAAACTTGTCCGGATGCATAGCGCGCTGCATCTCCCGGTAATGTTCTGTTAGCGTCGTCATATCTATCTCGAATGAGACAGGTAGATTGAATAATTCAAAGTGATTTTTAGTCAAGATTGACTGCATGTGTGCTGATATATATCAGGAATTCAGGATAAACGACAGTTTTGCCACCAAGCGGGGACGTTACATACAGGTATCAATGATGACACAAATTCCTACACATTGAAGCTTTCACCACACCCACATTCGCTTTTAACATTGGGATTGTTGAACTTGAAACCTTCATTAAGACCTTCTTTTGTATAATCCACTTCAGTACCGTCGAGATAAACCAGGCTCTTTGGATCGATGATGACCTTGACACCCCTGTCATCAAAGACCTGATCTTCCGGTTCAATACTGTCAGCAAATTCCATAACATATGCCATGCCGGAGCACCCTGTCGTCTTGACACCGATCCGTAATCCAATACCTTTACCACGGTTCGCAAGATAATCCTTCACACGCCCCGCGGCAGCTTCTGTGATCGTGATCGTCATATTCAAAAGTTCTTATTGTGTGCAGCTTGTTTCAGGCGCTTTTCTTTTCAGGTGTGCTTGTCGCGTCCTGCTTCATGCGATAATCATCAATCGCTGCACGAATAGCATCTTCGGCCAGCACAGAACAATGAATCTTTACCGGAGGTAACGCCAGTTCTTCTGCGATATCAGAATTCTTTATCGTAGAAGCTTCCTCCAGCGTTTTACCCTTGACCCATTCTGTTAACAGTGAGCTTGATGCAATCGCTGATCCACATCCGTAGGTCTTGAACTTTGCGCCTTCAATAACACCGTCGTCGTTAACCTTGATCTGCAAACGCATCACGTCACCACAGGCCGGTGCGCCTACCATACCCGTCCCGATATTGGCATCGTCCTTATCGAAAGTGCCAACATTACGCGGGTTCTCGTAATGATCCAGAACTTTTTTACTATATGCCATGACTGCTTACCTCGTTTACTCTATGTTCGAATTTAAAATCCGATGTGGCAGAACAATTTATAGTCTAGTGTGAGACCCATCCCACTTTTGATAGATCCACACCCTCCTTATACATGTCCCACAGGGGTGATAACTCACGCAACTTGCTGATGTTCTGCCTTATCTTCTCAATGGCGTAGTCAATTTCCTCTTTCGTCGTAAAGCGCCCTAATGTAAATCGTATGGAGCTATGTGCCAGCTCGTCATTTCTGCCGATTGCCCGTAACACATAGGATGGCTCAAGACTGGAAGATGTACAGGCCGAACCTGAAGACACCGCAAGATCCTTGAGCGCCATCAATAATGATTCTCCTTCCACATAATTAAAGCTGACGTTGAAATTGCCCGCAATACGATGTTCCAGATCACCATTAATATAAACTTCTTCTATATCTTTAATGCCATCCCATAGCCGGTCACGTAACATTCGGATACGTTCACTTTCAGAAGCCATTTCTTCTTTGGCAATACGGAAGGCCTCACCCATACCAACAATCTGATGGGTTGCCAGTGTGCCGGAACGCAATCCACGCTCATGGCCACCACCATGTATTTGTGCTTCCAGTCTTACCCGCGGCTTACGGCGCACATATAAAGCGCCCATGCCTTTTGGTCCGTATATCTTGTGTGCAGAGAACGACATCAGGTCGACTTTCATTTTCTCCAGATCGATAGGCACCTTGCCTGCACTTTGTGCTGCATCAACATGAAAAACAATTTTTCGTGGACGTGTTATTTCACCAATGGCTTCAATGTCCTGGATGACGCCGATTTCATTGTTAACATGCATGATTGATACAAGGATAGTGTCCTCACGAAGTGCTGCCTCAAGCTTTCCAAGATCAACCAGACCATTGGTCTCTGGATCCAGATAGGTAACTTCAAAACCTTCACGCTCAAGTTGCCGACAGGTATCAAGTACTGCCTTGTGTTCAGTTTTGCAGGTGACAATGTGCTTGCCTTTCTTTTGATAAAAATGTGCTGCGCCCTTGATCGCCAGGTTGTCCGATTCTGTTGCGCCGGAGGTCCAGACAATTTCCTTTGGATCAGCATTGATCAGATCAGCAACCTGCTTGCGTGCCCGCTTGACAGCTTCCTCGGATTTCCAGCCAAAGCTGTGTGATCGCGATGCAGGATTACCAAAATCTCCTTCCATCGTCAGGTAATCCATCATTTTTTTTGCAACACGCGGGTCGACCGGAGTTGTTGCCGAATAATCCATGTATATGGGTAACTTCATAAAACGATTCCCGTCTGGATAATCTTGTCAAGAATTAACGACGCTGCGCTGATTAATGCCGGGTTGCCGAAGCTGATCCTGGCGCAATGATACTTCCTGCACGCCTTGACGCTTTACCAATTGTCCCAGACTGATCCCGCTCAGGAAGGTATAGATTTGTTCACTCAGGTCTGCCCACAATTCATGGGTCAGACATGGCTCATCATCCTGGCAATTCGCGAGCCCGCCACAACGGGTTGCATCCACATTCTCGTCAATGGCGGTAATGATTTCCGCAACCGTAATCTGATCGGCTTCCCGACTCAGCCGGTAGCCACCGCCTGGTCCGCGCGTGCTGTCTACCAGATTTTTTTTGCGCAGGCGTGAGAACAATTGCTCAAGATAAGACAGTGATATCCCCTGACGATGGGAGATTTCTGATAATGTGATCGGGCCGTCTTTATAATGGATCGACAGATCCAGCATGGCCGTGACGGCATAACGGCCTTTTGTAGTTAATCTCATTGCATCACCTTCCTCATCGGGGTAATATTAGCTTGTTCTAATCTTACAAATCCTGACTAATTTAGTCAAGTATAGTTTTCAAAACCTCCCCCGGTCAATCTTCCCTTCAATCTCAATGAGTTGATACAGAAACTGTATTGTTGTTTTCGCTATCTTCCTGATTCTTATGCATTAAATTCATACAGTAGACATATGATCGACCCAGTGGTCACCAATTTCTGGATATTATGCAGAATTAACAGTTAGTTAGAATCTGATTCGGATTCTACGGACTCGCCACCTGTCTGAATGTGCTCATCTTCTTCTTTCGTGGCGCTTATTGAGCAGCTTTCCAGGTCAGGCAAGTCGACATCGGTGACTTCCCCACCCAGACTCTTCAGGGTATGGCACATGGTCTCCATCTTGGTGTCCATGGCGTGGATATGGTCGAGAATACTATTGACGGCATTAGCCACAGGGTCGGGCATGTCACCGGTCGTACCATAAGCATCGAAACCAATTTTTTTTGCAATAGCGCTGCGCTTTTGTGCCGCCTCACTGGTGTCTCGACGAACCAATCGACCCGGAACACCAACAACAGTCGCTCCCGCCGGGACATCCTTGACCACAACGGCATTGGAACCAATGCGAGCACTGTTTCCAATATGAATCGGGCCCAACACCTTGGCACCAGCTCCAACAACAACATCATTGCCCAGTGTTGGGTGGCGTTTACCCTTCTCCCAGGCTGTGCCGCCCAAAGTTACGCCATGATAGATCGTGCAATCGTTACCGATCTCGGCCGTTTCACCAATGACAACGCCCATGCCATGATCGATAAAGAATCGCTGTCCAATGTTTGCACCCGGATGAATTTCAATTCCTGTAAACCAGCGTGAAAACATTGACAGGAAACGGGCCAGCCATTTAAACCGCACATTCCACAGCCAGTGACTTATACGATGAAACATCAGCGCATGGAATCCGGGATAAGTGGTAAACACCTCAAAGCTCGTACGTGCAGCGGGATCACGCTCGAATACGCACTGGATATCGTCTTTTATTTGTTCAAACATATTGTATATTTACCTGAAGAGGCTACTTCATTCCGCATATAGTTAGGGTGCGTCGCCTCAATGTCAACTGTAACCAGTAAAGCTACCCGATTAAAAAGTAATTTGCAGGGTTAATTACTTTGCTGGCCACTTCTCTGGGTGGCTGTGAAAATACCACGTAGAATATTAACCTCGGTTTTTTCCAGATGAGTACGATTAAACAACCGCCGTAACCGACGCATCAGCTGACGCGGATTGTCCGGGTCGAGAAAATCCATGTCAATGAGTGCCTGTTCCATATGTTGAAATAATCCTTCAATATCTTCCGCTGTTGCCGACTCCGATATCGACTTTGACATCTCGTCTTTTTTATTATCCCGTTCTGAACTCAATGAACCGGTTTGGTTCGCTTTGTCAGCTAATTTAGCCAACATGATTTCATAGACGATAACCTGCACTGCTGCAGCAATATTCAATGAGCTGTATTCCTCATTAGCCGGGATGTTAACAAGGTAATGACAAAACTCCAGTTCATCATTTGTGAGACCGGAATGTTCTCTACCAAATATGATTGCAATTGATGAATGATCAGGCTCTGAAATAATGCGTTGAGCACAGGCCCTTGGTACCAGTTGCGGCCAGGCTATTCGCCGTAAACGACTGCTGGCACCAAATACCAGACTGCAATCCTGGATCGCCTCTTCCAGTGTCTCGCAGACGCGGGCCGATGCCAGCACATCGTCTGCACCGGATGCGCGTGCTGTCGCATCTGCATGGGGGAATAATTTTGGGTCTACCAGATATAACTGATCCAGGCACATGGTTTTCATCGCGCGGGCGACTGCACCAATGTTTCCTGGATGTGATGTATTGACCAGAACAACCCGGATATTGGCAAACATAGAGAAACGATACTCCATACCGGGGCCAAGTAACAGAGCCCTTCCAATAGGAGGTGATTAATTGGTTCACACCGTTTAGAATTGCGCCTCGATATTCACACAGACCTTATACAAGCCCTGACACCATGAATCCAATGCTGAACATCGCTATCACTGCTGCTCGCAGTGCCGGCGAAACTATTACGCGCTACCTTGACCGTATCGACCGCCTGACTGTTACCAGTAAGGCGGTCAATGATTTTGTCACCGAGGTTGATCGCAGGGCCGAAGAAGCAATAATCCGGATTATCCGGAAATCCTATCCTGACCACGCTGTTCTGGCTGAGGAAAGCGGGCAACAATCCGGGAATGAATTTGAATGGATCATTGACCCACTGGATGGCACGACCAACTTCCTGCATGGTCTTCCTCACTATGGTGTATCCATTGCCTGCCGGCACAATAATAAACTTGAGGTTGGCGTTATTTATGATCCTTCTCGTCAGGAACTGTTCACAGCCAGTCGTGGACAAGGTGCACAACTGAATGACCACAGAATACGTGTATCTAAATGCAAGGAACTTGGGTCAGCCATTCTGGGCACGGGCTTCCCGTTCAGGCAGCATCAACATATCAATGCCTATGTCGCCGGTTTCAAGTCCATGCTGAGTAATAGCAGTGACCTTCGCCGCGCAGGTTCAGCTTCGCTTGACCTGGCCTATGTTGCCAGTGGCCGACTGGATGGCTTTTGGGAAATAGGGCTAAATGAATGGGACATTGCTGCGGGTGTATTGCTGGTGCTCGAAGCAGGAGGTCTGGTCGGCGACTTCAGTGGCGGTCATGAATTCATGGAAACCGGCAATATCATTTGTGGCAACCCGAAAATTTTTAAAAATATCCTGCAAACACTTCAACCTCATCTGACTCCTGCACTTAAAAAATAGATTTATCTAAAGCTGAAGAAGACAGAGCCTGAGCAAAACAGGCAGGTTTTCTTCAGCGTTTGTTTTCACTGTGAAGCACTCTGGTGCCATCCTTATATAGATCTTCTACTGATGGCAAGAAAACCGGGGTTATGGGAAAACTGGCTGAATTTATTGAGTTTTGATGGTTCAGCCTTTAAATATGCCACTTCCCAAAACCTGATATGCGTCACATTAATCGTTCAAGTTTCGAGGCCCTTATCCGTTAACCCGGATAAGAATGTTGAGTCAGGTAAGTGAATATGAGTGAACATAACGAAAAACTGGGTGATAAAGCGCTTGAAATGATCATGCGTGACGTGCTTGACGGACTGGAGGATTTTTCATCTGTCGTCAGCTATTCACCCAGGCCCTGTGACTTCGACATTATTCAGATTGAAGAACATATCGATGAAAACGATATTCATAGTGCTCAGAGAAAAAAACGCAAAGGCACACGCGGACGCAGTGCTGATATAGTGTCCTACATTGAAAAAAGAGAACAATTGATGGCGCTAAAGATGAAATTAAGTGCCTGACAAAAATATTTTTACCACCAGGACGCCTGGAGAGCCTGGCGATTCAGTTTCCTTAATTTCCCCTCCCCAAACTCAAACAATACTCCGGCCTGAGGTTTTTTCAGACCTGGCCTTTAGGGTCGGCGCCTTCCTTTGCTATGGGCATTAAATCTTCCTTGGTAATATTCATTGCGAGTACCGCGCTGGATGCCACATAAATGGATGAATAGGTTCCCACCACAATGCCAATGATTAGAGCAGTGGCAAAACCATGAATCAGTTCGCCACCGAGAAAAAATAACGCCAATAATACCAGCAAGGTCGTGATTGATGTTTTCAAGGTACGCGATAGTGTCTGGTTCAATGAAATATTGACGATTTCTTCCGATGTTCTTTTACGAACCTTGCGAAAGTTTTCACGAATGCGGTCGTAGACAACAATGGTGTCATTGAGTGAATAACCAATCACGGCCAGAATCGAAGCCAGCACCGTTAAATCAAACACGGCCTGGGTTACAGAAAAGAACCCTACAGTGATAATGACATCATGTACAAGCGCTGCGACGGCGCCGAGTGAAAAACGAAGCTCGAAACGAAAAATGATGTAAACCATAATAAATATCAGAGCGAATATCATGGCAATGCCGCCCTGATCTCTTAACTCATCTCCCACCTGGGGCCCGACAAATTCGATACGCCGCATCTCTACTTCATCAGATGAAGTACCTTGTAATATCTTGAGAATTTTCGCGCTCAAATCATTGCCGCTTACGCCTTCACGGGGAACCAGGCGAATCATCACATCGCGTGAAGTACCAAAATGCTGAACAATAGCATCCTTATAACCTTCTTTTTCAAGAGCAGTGCGTATACTGGTTAATTCCACGGGTTGTTTATAACCCACTTCAATAATCGTGCCTCCGGTAAAGTCGACACCGAAATTAAGACCATTTACAAATAAAGATACAATCGAAACCAGAATCAGTACCATCGACAGCATCATTGCCTGTTGGCGCCTGCCGGTAAAATTAAATTCAGGTGTTTCAGGTTTCTGATGTTTCATATTGATGCTCAACTTTCACTATATAGACAGTTTTGATACCCGGCGCTTTCCATAGATCAGATTCACCACAGCACGGGTTCCCATAATGGCTGTAAACATGGAGGTGACAATGCCGATAGACAAGGTAATAGCAAAACCTTTAATAGAACCCGTACCAAAAGCGAATAACACAATAGCGGCGATAAAAGTCGTGACGTTGGCATCCGCGATAGTACCCAATGCTTTGTCATAGCCAGCACTAATGCTCGCCTGCGGCGTATTACCATTACGGATCTCCTCCCGGATGCGCTCGAAGATCAACACATTGGCATCCACAGCCATACCCACCGTCAACACTATACCGGCAATACCCGGTAAGGTCAGTGTCGCCTGTAACATGGACAAGACCGCGACAATCAGCACCAGGTTAAGTAACAAGGCCAGATTGGCGATCATACCAAAGGCGCGGTAATACACGGCCATGAAAATCAGCACCATGACAAAACCAATTTGTACCGAGAGGAAACCCTGATCAATATTATCTTTGCCCAGGCTGGGGCCTACAGTACGCTCTTCAACAATAGTCACCGGTGCAGCCAATGCGCCAGCGCGTAGTAGCAAAGCCAGGTCACTTGCTTCTTCCGTATTATCCAGACCCGAGGTTTGAAAGCGGTTGCTGAACTCACCTCTGATATTGGCTACATTAATGACTTCTTCAATTTTACGCTGGGTACGCACGGTCTTACCGTCAACCACCTTGACTTCGGTCCTGGTTTCAATAAAAACAACGGCCATGGGTTTGTTAAGGTTGGCGCGTGTCGTTTTACCCATCTTGCGGCCGCCCTTGCTGTCGAGTGAAACAAAGACTGCCGGACTACCCGTTTGTTGATCAAACCCTGATGAGGCATCGGTGATCTGATCGCCGGTCACGATAACCTGTTTTTTGAGCAGTATTGGTTTACCTTGACGATCATAATAAATTTTGGAGCCTGCAGGTGCCCCACGTTTCAACGCTTCCTGTGCATCGTGCTCATAATCAACCATTCGATATTCCAGCGTGGCCGTTTTACCCAGAATATCTCTGGCACGTGCCGGATCCTGTATTCCAGGTAATTGCACAACAATACGATCTGACCCTTGTTGCTGGATAATAGGCTCAGCTACGCCAAGTTCATTGACACGATTGCGTAACGTGGTGATATTTTGCTGCAAAGCAAATCGTTTTGTATCTCTTATTGCTTTTACTTTTAACGAGACCAGTAAAAAAAGATCGCCACCACGATCTATATCCCTGGATTCCAGATCGTCATCCGCATCCCGGATGACATTGCGCGCCTTGTCTCGCATATCAACATCACGAAACCTGATTTCAACCCCACTGGGCAAGTCGTCCCGCGACGGCCGACGGGCAATTGTCAGGTATCGTATTTTCTCGCCACGAAGCAACGTACGCAAAGTACTGACATAACGTTCCTCTTTTGTACGAATTGCTGAATCCATATCAACTTCCATCAGGAAATGCACACCACCACGCAGGTCAAGCCCGAGGTACATAGGTAATGCATTCATCGCATTCAGCCATTCCGGTGTGGCCGGTACAAGATTCAGCGCAACGGCATAATTGGGGCCGATCGCTGCCTCTATGGTGTCTTTGGCAACCAATTGCACATCAGTATCTGCAAAATTTAGCACTAACCGGTTATTCACCAGGCCCATGCGCTTCACTTCAATTTTTTTGTCCTTGAGCAGGGTCTCAATCTCGGCAATGAGTTTCTGATCAACATTGAATTCGCGCTTGGCAGCGGATACCTGCACCGCAGGTTCTTTCCCATAGATATTCGGTAACGCATAAAACACGCTGATAATCATTACAAAAATGATGAGCAGATATTTCCAGAGTGGGTACTGATTCATTGCAGATTAAAACTCAATTCAAGTGAATAAGCGGATTTTATTATAGTGTCTTGATGGTCCCTTTGGGTAATACGGAACCGATAGCACTGCGCTGGATTTTGACCTCAACACCTTTGGCAATTTCGACGGAGACATAATTATCACCGAGTTCGGTAATCTTGCCGAGTATGCCACCATTCGTTGTCACTTCATCGCCTTTGGCCAGTGCTGCCACCATGGTCTTGTGTTCCTTGGCTCGTTTTTGCTGTGGTCTGATGAGCAAAAAGTAGAAGACCACAAAAATAAGAATCAAGGGCGCCATTGACTCTAGCAGACCCGGTTGTTGTGCAGGAGCCGCTTGGGCCATCGCATCGGAAATCAGGAAACTCATGGATTAAACCTTAGTATGTTATACATTAAGTAAGCTCATCAGCCCTTTACCGTTAGCTGGCCAGGCTGACCCAGCGGCCTATTATGCCACAGCCGGGGCGCGTTTGGCGTAAAAATCAGCGACAAAATCCTCAAGCTGGTCGTGTTCGATAGCATCACGCAAGCCGAGCATGAGCTGCTGATAATAATTTAAATTGTGAATAGTATTGAGCCGGGCGCCCAGAATTTCACTGGTCTTGTCCAGGTGATGCAAATAGGCGCGGCTGTAATGCTGACAGGTGTAGCACTGGCAGGTCTCGTCCAGCGGATCTGTATCTTGCCGATACCGACTATTGCGAATGCGCACCACACCTGATTCGACAAACATGTGGCCATTTCGCGCATTGCGTGTGGGCATCACACAGTCGAACATGTCAATGCCACGCGTCACTGCTTCAACAATATCTTCTGGTGTGCCGACTCCCATCAGATAACGAGGCTTGTCTGCAGGCATTTTGGGCGGCAAAAAGTCCAGCATAGACAACATTTCTTCAATCGGCTCGCCCACTGACAATCCACCAATGGCATAGCCATCAAAGCCAATCCCGGTCAACCCCGCCAGTGAGGCTTCACGCAGTGACGGGTACATACTGCCCTGCACGATACCAAACAATGCCGCCGGACTGTCACCATGCGCAACCTTGCTACGTTTGGCCCAACGCAATGATAGTTCCATGGAAGTACGCGCTTCCTGTTCGCCGACAGGATAAGCAGTGCAATCATCAAAGATCATAACAATATCGGCATCAAGGTCACGTTGAACCTGCATCGACTTTTCGGGATCAAGAAACACTTCATCGCCATTAACCGGGGACTGGAACCTCACACCTTCTTCGCTTATTTTGCGCATTGCACCCAGACTAAACACCTGATAACCACCAGAGTCAGTCAGGATGGGGCCGTCCCAGTGCATAAAATCATGCAGGCCCTTATGTGTTTTTATAATGTCGACACCGGGGCGCAACATCAAATGAAATGTGTTGCCCAGAATGATCTCAGCCCCTGATGCGCGTAATTCTTCCGGCGTCATGGCCTTGACCGCGCCATAAGTGCCCACCGGCATTAAGGCGGGCGTTTCTACCGTGCCGCGTGCGAAGGTCAGCCGTCCACGACGTGCCAGATTGTTTGTATGCAATAAATCAAATTTCATTCATGCTATCTCATCAAAGTTATCAAGCCGTGCCTGTCCGGAAACACCATTTCTTTTTTCTACATGATGTCGTTTATGGATGTGCACCAAGTAGTGCGGAAGGTAGACGACATCATTTTTCGGCACACGCTGTCAATACTTCCCTGTACGCTCGACAGCAGCATCCCTGCTGCCGACGGCCCCGAAAAACAACGTCGTCTACCTTCTGCACTCATCAGAAGCCATCTCAACATGTCGCGAGCGCATATCGCCATCAGGCAATAAACATGGCATCGCCATAACTGAAAAAACGGTATTGCGATTTGATGGCGTGTTGATAGGCTGTCATGACAGAGGCATGGCCAGCGAACGCACTCACCAACATTAACAAGGTCGATTCCGGCAGATGAAAATTGGTCAGCATGGCATCAACACAGTTAAACCGAAATCCCGGCGTAATAAAAATATCAGTGTCACCTGAAAACGGTGCCAGTCTACCACTCCTGGCCGCCGTTTCGAGCGTGCGCACCACGGTTGTGCCCACCGCAATGACACGACACCCTGCATTGTGTGTTGTATTGATCTGATCACATACCTCAGAAGTTATTTCGATAAACTCCGAATGCATCTTATGTTGGTCAAGTTGGTCCACGCGCACGGGCTGGAAAGTACCCGCTCCCACATGCAACGTGATCATGGCGATTCTGACTCCCCTGGCTTTAAGGCGATCCAGAATGTCGTTACTGAAATGCAATCCGGCAGTTGGCGCAGCCACTGCCCCCGGATGCCGGGCATAAACTGTCTGATAGCGCTGTTGGTCAGTCACTTCATCTCTGCGGTGTATATAAGGTGGCAAGGGCATGTGCCCGATGGTTTCAAGTACGTCTAGCAATGGGCGTTCATCTTCAAATGACAATTCAAACAAATCATCACTGCGGCCAAGCACTTTGGCACTTACATTCTGCTCCAGCGTAATACTTGAGCCAGGCCTGGGTGATTTACTGGCACGCACATGGGCCAGACAACGGTGATCATCCAGTATCCTCTCAACCAGAACCTCAAGCTTGCCACCAGATGCCTTCTCACCAAAAACACGTGCGCGGATCACGCGCGTATCATTGAGTACCAGCAAATCACCTTCACCAATCAAATCAGGTAAATCAAGAAACATCCGGTCCTGATGCTCCCCGCTTTGCCGGGCAAGGCACAGCAATCGGCTGGCGCTTCTGTCAGGAAGCGGGTATTGGGCAATCAGGGATTCAGGTAAGTCAAAAGAAAAGTCACTGCGTTGCATGCAGTGATTTTAACGAATATGGGGCAACTCACATATACTTATATGCAATCGCCACGATGTGATCTGACATATATCTCTATCAGACCTCACGAGATCTGACAAACGCCGGGAATTCTGCCCTTCTTCCGCTTAAGCTCACCTGTCATCCCTGACAGGTTATATATAGACGGTTTTTCATTCAGGATATTGTGTATGCCAGGAAATGCTTTACACTACCCCTCCGCGCCGGGGTGGCGGAACTGGTAGACGCGCCAGACTCAAAATCTGGTGATCGCAAGATCGTGAGAGTTCGAGTCTCTCTCCCGGCACCACTTTTCCAGACATGAAAATTCTGCACAGGTTACATAGTGCCCGGCACCATCCATAGAAACAGTTTAAACACCTTCCAGTTTGCGCCAGTAACGCTTGAGTTCCCCGCTTTTGTCGGCATTTGCGGACACCATGATCACAGAAACTTCCTGCGGAAAGCGATAGACCTTCCCGTCACTGTATGAGCTCAAAAATTCCCGCATGATAGTGTTTTCCATCCACATGTCCAATGGTAAGTTCTCGAATACACATTTATGCAGGTATTTTTCCAGAAGACCGTGTTCGGCAGCCGGAATCACATGCTCGAATTGTAGTTGTTTTACAAATGCCTCCTTGTCAAGTAATTCCAGAGCATCTGTTATATCTTCCGCTGCGGTAAATGAGTTTTTAGAACCATGATAGAAAAGATGATTATAAAGATCATAAATATGATGATAAAAGGCATCCCGATTCGCCATGATAATCATGGCTACTCCATTATCAGGATTAGTCAGCTTAATTAATTTATCAACGACCTCTACAATCGACGTCTGATCAACACAGTAGAGCGAGTGAATTGCCCAGGCAACATTGTAGCCCGACAAAGGCACGAATTTTGTCGACAAGTCTTCCAGGGTCGTATGAAAAGCATGACGTTTGTGATAAGGAGAAATCAGAGTGCTATAGGTTTTGCTCAGGCAATGGGAAGAAGGGTCGAGATAGTCATAATTAATTTCGCTGTCTTTGTGCAGATGCTCGCGTAACATGCTCGGGAACTTGCCTGTTCCGCAACCGACATCCAGCAAATCAACTGGCGAATTAAAGGATGAAAACAATGCCTGAAAATCGACTGAATTGATCAGTTCAACATAATCCCGATCAGCAATTTTGAACCATGCTTCAGGATCCAGCACATTTTCCTGGTAATGATCCTGCGAACGTTTAAGGTTTGGACTCATATTTCACTTTTCCTGGTAGTGATCAGTTCGGGGCTATACCCTGGCTTCCCTTCAGGCTTCAGGCTTCATGCAGTTACAGTTTGAATAATGCAGGTATCGTGCCATGGAAATTATGACACATGGGTAATCATGGTAATAACTGATATTGCTATTAATCAATCAGTTATGATGCTGTGCCAAACTGGCAAAATTGTGGTGCTGGTATATGGTCTGCCCCGGCGTCAAGAAATTAACTGGAAGCCACCTCAAAATCCTGCAAACGCGAGTGAGGCAAGGCAAAAATGAACGAAAAAGCGGGCGACTAGAGGACTGGCTAGTCTTAATGAAGCAAGCGCAGCTTCAGGGAATAATCAGAGGTTCCCTAGTTCGTATTCAGAATCATCTGGATCTCGGTCAGAATCCCCTGAATATCATCTCTGGTTTCAGGTGTCGTACGCGCGACCTTTGTTTGCTCGTGACGCTCATAGGCAACAAGATCAAAATTATCTCTCACATGCGGGTATTTCTGAATAAATTCCAGAAATTCCTCACAGCCTAATCGTACTACTTCCATCTGGGTAAGTGCAGAAATAGAGGCTGCCCGGGGAGCACCCGTCAATAATGAACGTTCACCAAAATAATCCCCTGTACGCAACAACGCCAGATTAATTCCTTTGCCTGCAAGGTTAATGTGAACGCGGGCAACGCCATAATTAATAATGTAAAGGGCATCACCCTGCTCGCCTTCCTTGATGACAAGGTCGTCTTTCCTGAAAGTAAGTATTGACGCTTTATCACACAACTCTTCCAGCGATTCTTGCTTAATGGACCAAAGCCGTGGACAGCGCTGAGCGCTGTCTGCAGAGTGCGGTTGCGATAGCGTTGCAAAACAGCATCCCGGACAACAGGCACTTTTTGTATAAGTTCTTCCAGTGCTTCGCCAGGGATTTCAAGAAACACAGAAGGCTTGGTAACGGTCACTGTCGCTATGCGTGGAATCATGAACAGCGCTGATATTTCGCCAAACAATTCGCCTGTGCCCAAATTGCCAAGAGGGATGGTACTGCCATTGACGCGTTCAGATACTTCAACAGTCCCGTTGATGACAATAAATACACGATTATCGCGCTGATTCTGATGGCACAAAATCGTGCCCGGTGTGGCGGGCCGAACCATTCCCCGATTCATAAGAAATTCCCGATCCCCGGCGGTGAGTAAATCGCCGAACAACGGATTGTTCTGCATGGCTTCATGCACTGAACTGAGAATCGCACTGTGGTTAACCATCATGTGTTCGCTCCGCTGAGGATGAGAAATTTTCCCTATCAGATTGAATTATCGTAGATAAATTGGAGATATAAAGTGGTTTTCACCATTATTTTGTGGATTTGTTATGCGTGTCTCAAAATGGGTAAAAATTCTTCTATAGCTGCTGAAAATGTCGATCTGACACTTTTGGCAACAAGCCATGGCCGCACCTGCCAGGTCACTAGAGATAATCCTGGGTAACTGCTGGAAAATGTTGGAAATTCTGCCAAAATCGGCCCAGCGCTCTGGCAGATCAAGTATAATGCAGCGCTTTGTGCCTGCTGCTAACTGTCCAAAATCACTATGACAACTGCTATCCACGATAAAGAATTACGCTCCCGCGTACGACTGTTTGGCAATCTGCTGGGCGATGTCCTTCGTTCCCAGGCGGGCAGTGATGTGCTGGAAGCGGTCGAGACCCTGCGCAAGGGCTATATCAGCCTGCGCCAGGCGGATAGTCCACGTAAACACGCCAGACTGACCCGCTTTATCCAGACCCTGGATCCGGACACCGTGACCCATGTCGTACGCGCATTCAGTCTCTATTTCAGCCTGGTCAACATCGCCGAAGAGGCTTTTCAGCACCGTCAACGGCGTCGACAAGTCCGTGCTGGCGGCACTCTCTGGACCGGTTCCTTTGACACCACGATAGCGGAGTTCCACCAACAAGGTATCAGCGCTGATCAATGTCAGACACTGCTCGACAAACTTGAGTATGTTCCCGTATTCACCGCGCATCCAACAGAAGCCAAGCGACGCACAGTGATGGAAGTCCAACGCCGAATATTTATCTTGAGTGAAAATTTGAATGACCCGCGGTTGGGAAAAAAAGAACGAGAGGAAATTGCTGGCAATCTCAAAGCACAGATCCAGGTACTGTGGAAAACTGATGAAGTTCGGATACACAAACCGAATGTCAGCGATGAAATCCGCAACGGACTGTTCTACTTCAGGGAATCACTCTATCAGGCAGTTTCTGAAATGTATCGTTACCTGGAAAAAGCGATAAGCAGGGTTTATGGGAAAGATGTTGTCAAGGTGCCCTCCTTTCTACAATTCGGCTCGTGGATTGGTGGTGACCGTGACGGTAATCCAAATGTAAAACCTGAAACGACGGTACTTGCCCTGCGTTTGCACATGCGTGAGATACTGCTCGCTTATCTGCGTAAAATTGATCAACTCAGCCATATCCTGACACATTCGAATCAACTCTGCGAACTCTCACAAACATTTATCGATAGTCTTGACAAAGATGCTGTTGAATACGTCAAGGTATTCAAGGGCAACAACAAACGTTACATCAATGAGCCCTATCGACGCAAACTCCGGATCATGCATTATCGGCTTGAACAAAATCTGTGCTTTATAAAAAGCAGGCTTGAAAATAAAGACAATGATCATCTCGATGGTATGTATGACAATGAACAGGCATTACTCGATGATCTGCTCATGATTTACGAATCACTTGTTGCTCATGGAGATGCCAATATTGCTAATGGCGAACTCAAGGATCTGATTCGACTGGTTGAAACCTTCGGTTTTTATCTGGTTCGTCTGGATATACGTCAGGAATCAACCCGCCATACTGAAGCCGTCACAGAAATTCTGGCATTACAAGACATAGATTACCTGCATCTGCCTGAGGATCAGCGATTACAAATACTTGCTGATGTCATCCGGGACAATACGGTTGTCCGCCCTGATGAAAATAAATTAAACCAGAATACCCGCGAAACGCTTGAAGTCTTTGATGTTATGAATTACATGCGCCACGAAATCAGCAAACATGCTTTTGGTCAATACGTGATTTCCATGACGCACTCAGCCAGTCATGTTGTAGAAGTCATGTTTCTGGCTCATCTCACCGGGCTTGCCGGTTATAAAAATAATAACTGTTTCTGTGATATCCAGATCTGTCCACTGTTTGAAACTATCGAAGACCTTGATCATGTTGAACCTGTCCTCAATGCACTGTTAAGTAATACAACTTATGCTGAATTGCTCAATGTATCGGGTAATATCCAGGAAATTATGCTTGGTTATTCGGATTCATGCAAAGACGGTGGCATATTCGCCTCTGCATGGAATTTGTATCAGGCCCAAACAACCATCATGTCTATCGCTGACAAACACAAGGTTAGATGCAGGCTTTTCCACGGGCGTGGTGGCACTATTGGGCGTGGTGGTGGCCCGACACACGAGTCCATTCTCGCCCAACCGGAAAATACGGTGCGGGGTAAAATCAAATTCACAGAACAAGGCGAGGTTCTGTCTTATAAATACAGTAACGCAGAAACTGCTGTGTACGAACTGTCCATGGGCATCACTGGTCTGATGAAAGCCAGCACAAGTCTCATTATTGAGACCGCTCCTGAACAAAAAGAATACCTGGCAATCATGAATGAACTGGCGGCCAATGGCGAAAAAGTCTATCGCAAGCTGATTAATGAAACACCCGGCTTTCTGGATTACTTCTATGAAGCTACACCAGTCTCCGAAATCGGTTTACTTAATATCGGTTCGCGCCCATCACATAGAAAAAAATCAGACCGGTCCATGTCATCCATACGCGCCATTCCCTGGGTATTCGGCTGGGCCCAATCGCGTCATACATTACCAGCGTGGTACGGCATAGGCAGTGCCCTCGAAAACTGGCACCAGAATGATCCGGAGTTGATTGAAAAACTGAAGACCATGTATAAGGACTGGGCATTCTTCCGTGCCTTACTCAGTAATTCTCAAATGGCCTTGTTCAAGGGCGACATGGGGATTGCCCGGGAATATGCTGAACTCAGCCAGGATAATCCTGATGCTGCGGTTTTGTTTACAGCCATCGATAATGAATACAAACTAACCGTTGCACAAGTACTCAATGTCGCTGCCTGTCGTTCATTAATGGAGGAGTCACCTGCACTGGCATTGTCATTAATGCGTCGTGATCCTTATCTTGATCCGCTTAATCACATCCAGATAACACTACTCAAACGGACTCGTGATGAATCCTGTGCAGAATCAGAAAGAGAGATTTGGCTTAATCCATTATTGCGGACAATTAATGCAATATCGGGGGGAATGAGAAACACCGGATGACTCCGATTATTACCCTCTATATTTAAGTCGGTATGAGAAACACCGGCTGGAACAAATTCATTCAATCAATTTAACTGATTTGAAAAATGAATCACAATCATTATATGTTGTGTCCCTGTAACGCTTTACTCTTCTGACTTTATTGTCTTCATACCAGACAGCAGCAAACTGGTTAGGTGAACCGGAAAAATCATCACGGCAATATTTCCAGAGCTCTTCATTGCCACTGATTTGTTCCTCGTCAGGGCGACCCATTACTTCTAACACTTTTTCTTTCGGCGCCCCTTTGTGGACATTAACGGGCTTGGTCCGACTTTGAACATACTCTTCAACATCGCGAAGGGATTCACACCCCGTCAGAAAAATGACCATCAGGCACAATGCCAGTATCTTATACATTAAATGTTCCTTCTCTTATGTAAGGCAGAACCAGATACACCGGTCAGGCGACCTGAACCGGAATGGTATTACGTGTGTGAGTCACCTGGTTGTTTTCATCCAGATAAACAAGTGTGGGTTTGAAGTTGGCCAGTTCATGATGATTGACAGACACATAGCTGCAGATAATGACACGGTCACCGGGCGTGGCCTTGTGCGCCGCAGCACCATTGATGGAAATGATGCCCGAACCCTCTTCCGCACGAATGGCATAGGTAGTGAAGCGCTCGCCATTGTCGATATCATAGATGTCGATCTGCCCGTAGGGAGGGATGCCGGCAAGATCAAGAAGTTTGCCGTCAATCGCACATGATCCCTCATATTCAAGTTCACTATGAGTCACGCATGCGCGGTGAAGTTTGGCTTTTAGCATTGTGTATTGCATGTTTTTTTCCTTCACTTTCACCATCCGGCGTCAGTGGGTCGATATTATGAAGCCTCAGCCACTGCTGTTCAAATAAAACCCCACTTATTGTCAGTAACTAGAAGTCATCTCAAAATGTCGCGAGCGAAGGCTGGAAAGGCACATACTGGAAGCCACCCCAGAATCTTGCAACCGCGAGTGAGACAAGGCAAAAATGAACGAAAAAGCGGAGTTTACACGCAGTAAATGAGTATTTTGAGTTCATTTTTAACACAGTATCAGCAAGCGCAGCAATTTTGAGATGGCTTCTACTTACCTGGTCAGGCTTATATTGTCTATTAACCGTGCCTTGCCCAGCCAGGCAGCAGCCAGAATTACCAGTGATTTTTCGTCCACTTCTGGCGACATGAGGTCGCTGGCGCGACGAATGTTGAAATAATCCGGTGTAAGGCCGCCCGCCTGAATTGCCTGCGACCCCGCCGCTTCAATGGCTGACCAGTCATTCTCACCGGCCAGAATGCTATCTCGAGCGATACACAACGCCTGGTAAATGCATGGTGCCTTCTTCCGCTCATCTACGGCAAGATAGCTATTACGAGAGCTCATGGCGAGTCCGTCATGCTCACGGACTGTCGGCATACCCAGTACCTCAACAGGCAGCTTCAAATCGGCAACCATGTGTTTGACCACGAGTAGTTGCTGAAAATCCTTTTCACCGAAAATAGCCAGGTCAGGCTGGACCATGTCAAACAGCCTGTTAACCACAGTGGCCACACCCGAGAAAAAATGAGGCCGAGTGACCCCGCATAGAATGGCTGATAATTCAGGCACTTCTATTCGTTTGACCCTGTCAGATCCCTCCGGATAGATCTCCTCATTGGTAGGGGCAAACAGCAGATCAACGCCCATTTGCTCTAATTTATCGCTATCTTCGTCGAATGTGCGTGGATATGTCCCGATATCCTCGTTTTCTCCGAACTGGGTTGGGTTGATATAGATACTGACAACCGTTCGATTGCCCAACCGGACGGCTTCACGTATGAGCGACAAGTGCCCCTCATGAAGGTTGCCCATGGTGGGCACAAAAACGATGCGCTCACCCTGTTGGCGCCAGGCAGTGATGAGTTCATGGATACCGGCAACGGTTTCAACAATGAACATGGCAACCAGCTAGTTATAGCAGTGTTCCGGTGCGGGATAAGCACCGGATTTCACATCCCGAACGTAAGCCTCAATGGCCCCCTGAATGGAATCCTGTCCTTGCATGAAGTCACACGAGAATACTGGTCGTTTACCGGGCGTGATACCAAGCATGTCGTGAAGCACGAGCACTTGACCGTCACAGTCAGGGCCGGCACCAATACCGATCACGGGTATTTTCAACGCATGCGATATCTCACTGCCAAGCACGGATGGCACGCATTCAAGGACAAGCATCCCTGCGCCTGCGTCCTGTAGCGCTTCAGCATCGTCGAGTATGGTGTGGGCACTGACTTCATCGCGGCCCTGCACACGGTAACCACCCAGAGTATGGACTGACTGCGGCGTCAGCCCCAGATGTGCGCAGACAGGGATACCGTTTCCAACCATTTCGCACACCACCTCAAGCCGGAAAGACCCGCCTTCGATCTTGACCATGTGTGCGCCACCTTCCTGCATCAAACGTGCAGCATTCCCCAGTGCTTCCGCGGAGGATGCATAACTCATGAATGGCATGTCCGCCACAATAAACGCGTGTTGTCGAACACGGGCGACATTGGCCGTGTGATAAATCATATCGGAAAGACTCACTGGCACAGTGGATTCCTTGCCTTGAATGACCATGCCCAATGAATCACCAACAATGATTGCATCCACACCTGCCATTTCTTCCACTACCGTAAACGTTGAATCGTAAGCAGTGAGCACAGCAATTTTTTCACCGGCCTGCTTCATCTTGCCAAGTGTGGTTAATGTTATTTTTTTTCGCTCACTCATAGTGTCGTGTTACACGGGACCTGCAACAGGTAGTACATCACATATCAAAAGACATTGGGTTAAAATAACAGCGGCCTCTTCGATGCGTGCGCACCTGTTCAAGCAGCACATTATAGTCCTTATCGTTATTAATCAGGTCAATTTCTGCTGCATTGACAATCAATAACGGTGATGCAGTAAAGTTATGGAAAAACTGGATATATCCCTCTGACAAGCGCTGTAAATAATCCAGCTGAATATTGCTCTCGTAATCAATGCCTCGCCTGGCCACTCTTTCCATCAGTACCTCGGCAGGTGCCTGTAGATAGATGACCAGATCCGGGGTAGGTACATCAATGGTTAATTGTGCATAGACCTGCTCGTATAATCGTAATTCGTCATCATCCAGATTGATCCGGGCAAACAACTTGTCTTTTTCCATCATGAAGTCAGCAATACGCACCGGACAAAACATGTCAGTCTGACACATGTCTTTTAATTGGCGTGCCCGCTGAAATAAAAAATGTAGTTGAGTAGGAAGTGCTGCCTGACGTGGGTTCTGGTAAAAACGTTCCAGAAACGGGTTTTCCTCGGGCCCTTCGAGCAGGAGCTCGGTGCCAAACGATGCCGCCAGGCGTTTGGCCAGACTGGTTTTGCCGGCACCTATTGGACCTTCGATAACGATAAAACCTGGATTGGAATTTTCCATATCTTTACAGCATTTTCAGATCTTGTATGGGACAGTCTCTCATGAGGTCTTCCAGTGCTCCATTACCGGGAATTTCCAGCTCAGGTGCAATCTCAAATAAAGGATAGAGAACAAAATTCCGTTTCGGTAATCCTGGGTGCGGAATGATCAGTTCACCATCATCAAGAATTTCATCACCATAGAGTAGTATATCTATATCAAGTGTGCGCGGGCCCCATTTCTGTCTGTTGGGCTCGCGCCCATGACTTTGCTCAAGGGTTTGTAATGCGTGCAATAGTTCATGTGGTGGAAGTGTTGTACCTAGTGCAGCGACTGCGTTGATAAAATCCGGCTGAATCGGGTGATCCTGATCACCCAATGGAGAGCTTTGATAGAGGCTGGAATATGCAACGCGCTGTGTATCTTCAATGGTATCAAGTTCCATCAATGCAGAATTGATTTGTGCGACTGGCTCTTCGAGATTGCTGCCAAGCCCGACATACACTCGTATAATGGAGTTTTCTCCATTCATCTTTATATTCTTTCCCTCTTTCTTTTACATTTTCTCTTTAGTACTTGAATCATCTTCTCTCCCTCTTCCTTTGGTGTTTTTTCATTTCGGCTCTTGTGTCACATCCTGTCCTTCTTTCTCTTTCGGTTCCCTTTTGGCACTTGTGTCATTTTCTTTCTCTCGTCTTCAGAAACTTCCTGGTAGTTTGTCCACCACTCTCCAAGCTCATTAATATCTTCACCCGCTACACCACGCAAGAGTAGAAAATCATACGCGGCCCTGAATCGAGGATGCGCCATCAACCTCACAGGACGCTTGCCTCGTGTGCGGGTAAGTCGTGCCTGCATCACCCAGATTTCCCGCATGGGTGTGCTGAACCGCCTCGGGATCATGATGCGTTCCAGTTGCTTGACTGTTACATCACCACCGGCCGTCTGTAGTGATTGCAGGTAAGTCATTCCTTTGGCCTGGTAATGCGCTGACAGTTTCATTATAGGCGGCCATAACAATGCAGCAAATAAAAAAGCAGGTGTTACCGGCTTGCCTTCTTCAATCCTTTTGTCGGTGTTGACTAATGCCTGCTTCAGCAGATTATAAGACACATCATCACCTTCTTTGTTGAATATGGCTTTGCTGAAAATGGCTTCTGTCTGTGGAAACAAATGTTCAAACAAACCATAATGACGCAATATCTCAAAAGTTTGTAATGCACAACCGCCCATAAACAGTTTCAGGATTTCTTCGAACAAACGTGCTGGTGGAATTGTTGACAGCAAATGCCCATATTCAAAAACAGGTGCTTCGGTATCCGGGTGAATCCGGAACCCGAGTTTGACTGCAAAACGCACAGCGCGCAGCATACGTACTGGATCTTCCTGAAAACGCTTGACCGTATCCCCGATTAAATGTAATACACCGGCATCAAGATCTTTCATGCCGCCGACATAGTCGACAACTGAAAAATCCTCAATATTGTAATAAAGTGCATTGACCGTAAAATCGCGACGCCAGGCATCTTCTTCCTGGGTGCCATATATATTGTCGCGCAAGATCATGCCATCCTGGATTTGCCTGTCACCCTCGACATCCTGATCATGACTGGCCCGATAAGTAGCCACTTCAATGATTTCGCGTCCAAACCGGATATGCGCCAGACGAAAACGTCGTCCAATCAAACGACAATTTCTGAACAGGTCATTGATCTCTTCTGGATGGGCATTGGTAACAACATCAAAATCCTTCGGCTCACGCCCGAGTAACAGATCACGCACACTGCCACCGACAAGAAAAGCGTCATATCCCGACTTTTTTAATCGATAGAGTACCTTGAGGGCGTTCTCGCTAATATTGGTCCGCGAAATCGGATGTTGTGACCGCGGAATCACGTCTGGACTCTTGATGGAAGTACCTGCCTTTGCCAATGCTTGCTTTGATATAATTTATTCTTTAATGGGTATATTGGTATAAAAGTCTTACGTAGGTATAATATCACCGCATAAGGCTCAATGCAGGACATATAAACCATTTCCACCTCTGCTCCCTTCGTCTAGTGGCCCAGGACACCGCCCTCTCACGGCGGGAACAGGGGTTCGAGTCCCCTAGGGAGCGCCATTTTCAATTTGATCTCCTCAATCGAAACATAACTTTCTGATTTATGCACAACGTTATACATACACATGGCTCGCCCGGACTTTTGCGACGACTTGCTGCTATGTTTTATGACAGCCTGCTACTGATTGCACTCTGGTTCATTGCCACTTTATTACTCTTACCGTTCACACAGGGTGAAGCTGTAAAACCGGAAAATCCTTATTACCAACTTTATCTGCTAACAGTCACTTTCCTGTTTTTTGGCTGGTTCTGGACGCATGGCGGGCAAACATTAGGTATGCGTGCCTGGAGATTCCATGTGCAACAAGCGGATGGCAATACGATTACCTGGCCTCAGGCGCTGATACGTTTCATTGGGGCGATTATTTCCTGGTTATGCGCAGGACTTGGCTTTATCTGGATTCTGTTTGACGGGGAAAATCAGGCATGGCATGACAAGCTGTCAAAAACATATCTGGTTATGCGACCCAAGAGATAGCAGGCTGATATGTAGTACTGGATAGAGGAGCGACTAAGTCGCTCCTGCAATAATATCAAGCCTTATAAAACCAATCGACTATCTCCCCCCTTAATGATGCTTATGTTCTGATTAAAATATTTTTCTCATCATGACAATCCCCAGCGTTAAAAAAATCATCAACGGTATGGTGACGCTGATGAACGGGCTCAAATTGTAAGCCAGCCCCAGATTACTGAAAGTTTCGTTAATCAGGTGAAAAGCAACTCCCGCCATCACGCCCACTGTAATTCGTTGTCCAATGCTGACTGAACGCAACCCACCAAAGACAAAGGGCACTGATAAAAATATCATAAGGAGCGTTGCCATTGGGGAAAACACCTTCTTCCAGAAGGCCACACGGTAACGATCAGCTGTCTGGCCATTGCTTTCCAGATAACTTATAAACTGATACAGGTTCCAGGCAGACAAGTCGTCAGGATTGACAATAACAACACTAAGTAACGATGGGCTGAGTAATGATTCCCATTCGGCCTGATTTATTCGTTCTGATCTTATTCCCGCATCGCTGATAAAAGAGCGCGTTATATCTTCAAGAAGCCATTTATCTTCCAGATAAACCGCCGATTTGGCGTGTGTCGCTACCCTGAGTTGATGCTTGTCATCAAATTCATGGATATAAATATCGCCGATGACACCACCTACTCCGATTTTACGGATATTGATATAATTCAATCCATCGCGTGCCCAGAACCCGTATTTTGTCTGAAATGTGATCTGTCCGGACATGAGCATATGTCGCCTGTTTTGTGCAAATTGCTCACTATGCGGTGCCACCAGTTCACCAAGGATAATGACAATCACCATCAGAATAACACCCGTCTTCAGAACAGAAAATACAATTCTGTTCAGCGATACACCTGCGGCACGGATAACCGTTAGCTCACTGCCGCTCGACAAGGACCCCAGGCCGGTAATGCTGCCGATCAGCGCTGCGAGCGGAAAGTATTCATAGATACGAAGTGGTGTGGTTAGCAGAATATACAAAATGCCCTCAGGCATATTGTAATTACCCCTGCCAATATCATCCAGCTCAGCCAGAAGTACAGTAAATGTTGCCAGGGCGATCAAAACCAGCAATGCAATGCTCACATGAATAGCCACGGTAATTCCGATATAGCGGTCAAGTATCTTCATAGCTGTTTATGCCATACCGAGCCGTTGCTTTATTCTGTTCAGATTCCAGCGGAAACCCGTTTGATTAATCAGCAGTGCAATAACAGCAATCAACATCAACAAGTGTACCCACCACATGCCAATAAATGGAGTGATGTTCTGCTTTGAAACAAGATCTCTGGCGACGCTCATCATATTGCTGTAAACGATATAAACAAGTATGGCAACAAAAACCTTGGCAAATCTGCCCTCACGCGGCAGCGAACGACTGAGTGGTAGTGCGATCATGGCCAGAAAAATAACGGACAAGGGCATGGAAATACGCCATTGCAATGAAGCGGTGTAAGCCGGATCGCCTGAATCCCACAATGTCGTCGTCGGCAAGGATCTTCGATTTCTTCTTGCCGGCGCGGTATCCTTTTCCTCTATTCTGACTGCAAACTTACCGAATTTGGTAATCTTGTATCCCGGTGTACCCGGACGACCTTCATAACGATAACCATCTATCATCACAATAAAATTATCGCCTGTAACTTCGTCAACATATCGATAGCCGGATTCAGACGACAACACCCATAACTTTCCAAATCTTCTACTCTGGACGAAAACATTCTCCATCACTTTCCCGTCATCCGACAATCCTTCTACATAGAAAATAAAGTTACCGTCGCTGGATTCCCGGAATTGGCCGGCAGCCAGTCCGGTTATCTCCGTTGAACGCGCTATTTCGTCATAAATCTGAGCACTTTTTTCCGCGGCCCATGGAGTCACATAAAGAGAAAGCACAGCGACAATAGCCACCACTATCGGTACAATCTTCAGAATGATTTTCATGAAATCACCTGGACCAATACCACATGCATTCATCGCGATCATCTCGCTATCGTGGTACAAGCGGCCGAAAGTGAGCAAAATGGAAAGATAAAATGACAAAGGTACAACGTTAACAAGGTAGATGATCGTGCTCAGAAATAACAGACCGAAAATATAATTGGCCGGTATTTCACCCTGGGCGACATCACCCAGAAATCTGACAAACTGGCTGCTGATAAAAACCAACACCAATACCAGGGTCACAGCCACCAGTGTTCGCAAGGCTTCCTTATATATGTATCTGTTGATAATCAATTGTGGCTCCCGTTACAGGTCAGGGAATATTGGGCTGGAATGACACGCTTATTCAAGTAAACTGGCAAGATAGAGATATGTCCGTAATTATCAGGTATATACTAACAGATTATCTTTGAGGTCATCAGGAGTTCGTATGGAATTCAGTATAAAAAACGTCAGTCCGGAAAATCAGCCAAGCCAGTGTCTTGTCGTTGGCATCTACAATACACAGAAAATGAGCCCGGCTGCCAGCAAAGTTGATAAAGCGACCAAGGGGTTTATTACGGCTATCCTCGATCAAGGCGATTTCAATGGCACAGTGGGGCAAACGCTCCTGCTGCACAACGTTCCGGGCAGCAAAGCAGAACGTATCCTCCTGGTCGGCTGCGGCAAGAAAGACAAGCTGGACGATCGACAGTTCCGCAAGATTATTGCAGAAATGATCAATGGCCTGAAAAATACCGGTGCAAAAGAGGCTTATTGTTCTTTGACAGAACTCGGTGTAGGCCGTCGGGATATTCAATGGAAAGCACGCCAGCTTGTCATAACTGTCGAGGGACAGTGTTACCGGTTTGACGAGCTCAAATCCGGAAATAACAAAAAATCTCTGTCACTACGCAAGATCGTTGTGTACGCACACCGGCAAGCCGAGACTCGACCCGGCAAACGAGGACTCAAGGAAGGCAAAGCGATTGCGAACGGCATGACGCTGACCAAAAATCTTGGGAATATGCCAGCAAATATTTGCACACCCACTTACCTGGCCACTCAGGCCAGAAAACTGGGTAAAGTCCACAAAATAAAAATCAGCGTGCTTGATGAATTGCAAATGAAAAAACTGGGTATGGGCGCCTTGCTATCCGTTTCAAAAGGCAGCCGCCAGCCAGCGAAACTGATTACGCTTGAATATAAGGGTGGCAGTCAATCCGCCAGACCCATCGTGTTGGTCGGTAAAGGTGTCACCTTTGATTCCGGCGGCATCTCGATCAAGCCATCGGCATCCATGGATGAAATGAAATATGACATGTGCGGTGCTGCCAGTGTGTTTGGCACGTTGAAAGCCGTTGCTGAAATGAAATTACCGCTCAATATTGTCGGCATCATCCCCACAACTGAAAATCTGCCCGATGGTCAAGCCAGCAAACCCGGTGATATTGTCACCAGTATGTCGGGGCAGACGATTGAAATACTCAACACCGATGCTGAAGGCCGGCTTATCCTGTGTGATGCGCTGACCTATGCCGAGCGTTTCAAGCCGGATGTCGTGATCGACATTGCCACACTGACCGGCGCGGTTATTATTGGCCTGGGACATCATCCTTGCGGCTTGCTCAGCAATCACGAACCGCTGGTCAAGGATTTAAAGTCCGCAGGCGATGTCAGTGGCGATCGCACCTGGCAATTGCCCTTGTGGGAGGAATATCAAGACCAACTCAAGAGTAACTTTGCCGATATGGCCAACATCGGTGGACGTGCCGCTGGCACCATTACCGCGGCCTGTTTTCTGTCACGCTTTACCAGGAAATACAACTGGGCACACCTGGACATTGCAGGTACTGCCTGGAAAACCGGCCACAACAAGGGTGCCACTGGTCGACCCGTACCTTTACTCACCCAATATCTACTCAGTAGAGTAAAAAAGAAAAAGTGATGATTTTAAAAATCATCATGCCGGAAACGAAAAAGCCTTTATCAGTATCAAGGAAACTAAAAAATTCGCCTGTCATACCGGAAACGGCAAAGCCGTTATCCGGTATCCAGGAAATTAAAAAACAGATTCCGGATAAACGCTACACGTTTTCCGGAATGACAACCCTGCCGTCATACCGGAAACGGCGAAGCCGTTATCCGGTATCCAGGAAATTAACGATAGATTCCGGATAAACGC
>Ga0114931_10001116_pt1 | contig 34192 bp, 36 predicted proteins | sample 2SBtaG_FD_89579 | JGI IMG/M metagenome (GOLD analysis project Ga0114931, IMG submission 89579) | Deep subsurface microbial communities from Kolumbo volcano to uncover new lineages of life (NeLLi) - 2SBTROV14_V59a metaG | ecosystem: Environmental > Aquatic > Marine > Volcanic | place: Kolumbo...
CGGATGAAGGCCGAGGAACGCGAGGACACCATGCGCGCCTTCCGCGCCGGGCGCCTCGATGTCCTCGTGGCTACCACGGTGATCGAAGTAGGGATCGACGTCCCCAACGCCACGGTGATGGTCATCGAACATCCGGAACGGTTCGGGCTTGCCCAACTGCACCAGCTCCGCGGTCGGGTGGGACGTGGAGCGGAAGAGAGCTACTGCATCCTGCTCGGAGGTGAACGGGGAGCCGGCGTACGGGAACGCCTGAAGGCGTTCGCCGCCACCACCGACGGGTTCCGGATCGCGGATCTCGACCTCGCCGCCCGGGGCATGGGCCAGCTCGCGGGCGCGCGACAGTCGGGGGGCGTGGTGTTCCGGTTCGCCGATCTCGCGAAGGACAGCGACCTGGTGGAAACCGCGCGGGACGTGGCCCGGGGCATGATCGAGCGGGATCCCCGACTCGAGTCCCCCGAGCACGCCCGGATTCGGCGTCGTCTCGAACGCCGCTACGAACGCGGCATGCAACTGTTCCGCGTCGGTTGACGAGCGACCTACATTACACCGTTGGCCCGACCTGCCCGATGGCCGGCCCTCGGGCCGAACCGGGTTCACCGCCACCGGATCCATGAACGACATCCTGCGCATCCACGATCTGCCCGCGCACGTGGGCGAGACCGTCACCCTCCGCGGGTGGGTGGCCCGCACCCGGTCGAGCGGCAAGATCGCCTTCGTCATCGTTCGTGACGGCACCGGGATGCTCCAGTGCGTCGCGGGCCGCAACGACGTCGACGACGAGACCTGGGACACGATCCGGCAACTCACCCAGGAGATGTCGCTGGCGGTGACCGGCGAGGTCCGCGAGGACGCACGCTCCCCGGGCGGTGTGGAGCTGGGCCTCTCCTCCGTCGAGGTCCTCGGTCCCAGCGTCGATTTCCCGGTGACCCCCAAGGAACACGGGACCGCCTTCCTCTTCGAACACCGCCACCTCTGGCTGCGGAGCCGCCGACAGGTCGCCATCCTGCGCATCCGGCACGAGGTGGTCCAGGCCATTCGCGACTTCTTCTACCAGGAAGACTTTGTGCTGGTGGATACGCCACTCCTGACCGGCGCCATCGGGGAGGAAGCGGGCAACCTGTTCGAGACCGACTACTTCGACCTCGGCAAGGCGTATCTCGCCCAGACCGGACAGCTGTACCTCGAGGCGGCGGCCGCGGCCCTGGGCAAGGTCTACTGTTTTGGGCCCACGTTCCGGGCGGAGAAGTCCAAGACCCGGCGCCACCTGGCGGAGTTCTGGATGGTCGAGCCGGAGGTGGCGTGGTACGACTCGAACGACAACATGGGCCTGCAGGAGCGGTTCGTCAGCTACCTCGTGTCCCGCTGCCTCGAACGCCGCGCCGATGAACTGCACACGCTCGAGCGCGACACGTCGGGGCTGGAACGCGTGGTGCCACCCTTCCCGCGGCTGTCGTATACCGAGGTGGTGGAACGTCTGAATGCCGAGGGGCACGACCTGCCCTGGGGCCGCGACCTCGGGGGCGATGAGGAGACCGAGGTGGCCCGCTGGTTCGACCGGCCGGTGTTCGTCTACAATTATCCGGGGGCCGCCAAGGCGTTCTACATGAAGCGCAACCCCGACGATCCGCGCACCGTTCTCTGCGACGATCTCCTGGCCCCGGAAGGGTACGGGGAGATCATCGGGGGCAGCCAGCGCGAGGACGACTACGAGGTCCTGCTGGCCCGCATCCGCGAAGAAGGCCTGCCCGAGGCGGCCTACGACTGGTACCTCGACCTCCGCCGCTACGGCACCTTCGTGCATTCGGGGTTTGGACTGGGGATCGAACGGACGGTCGCCTGGATCTGCGGCATTCCGCATATCCGGGAAGCGATCCCGTTCCCCCGGCAGATGCACCGGCTCCGTCCGTAAGTGTCCGGGGCCCGGGGCGAGGCCTTCGTGAGCCCTGTGACTGCCTCGCTCAGCCTGAGCGAACCTGCCGCAACCTGGCGCAGTCTGGTGAAAACCCGGGGGTGCCTTTCCACATTCTTCTGCCGGCGTGCGGCGGCTGATGACGGGCCGGGGAGCATGGAGCCCGGGTGCCGGCCCCGCCTCGTCGAGCCTGAGGCCACCTCGCCCAGCCTGAGGAAACCTGACGCAATCTGTCTCAATCCCCGGAAATCGAGGGGGGCCGTGAGGGTTCAGGGGGGGCCGGGGTCGGACTCCCCGCGTTTCACCTCGTCCCACAGGGTGTCCAACTCGCTCAGGTCGGTCTCGTGGAGCACGATCCCCCGCTCGCGGGCCAGGCGTTCGACCGCCCGGAACCGGTCCCCGAACCGGCGGTTGCTGCCCTCGAGGGCGGCCCGGGGGTCGCAGTCCAGCTTGCGCGCCAGATTGACGACGGCAAACAGCAGATCGCCGATTTCCTCGGCGACCCGCTCCGGGTCCGGCGGGTCGGCTGCCGTTTCGTGATCGAGTTCTTCCAGTTCTTCGGCGACCTTGGCCCGGGGACCGGCGGCGTCGGGCCAGTCGAACCCGATCCCCGCCGCCTTTTCCTGGAGCCGAAACGCGGCGAGCAGCGCCGGCATGGTCCGAGGGAGCCCGTCGAGCACGCTGGCGGCCGGCACCTCGTGGGCCTTCTGCCGTTCCCAGCCCGGGTGGGGATGGGCCTCCCCGGGGCCCGTGCGCGGCGTCCCGTCGGCGTCGAACAGGTGGGGATGGCGCCGCCACATCTTGGTTTCCACGGCCCGCACGAGGTCGTCGGCGCCGAACCACCCCCGTTCCTCGGCCAGGACAATCTGAAACGCGACGTGCAGCAGCAGGTCACCCAGTTCCGTGCGGATGCCCGCAGGATCGCCGGTGCCGAGCGCCTGGTCGAGTTCGAGCACTTCCTCGACCAGATAGGGTCGCAGGGTCTCGGGAGTCTGGCCGGCATCCCACGTACATCGCCGTCGCAGATCCCGCACGAGTTCGACGACCCGACCGAGTGCGGACGGTTCTTGCACGGAGGACATGGCGCCGGTAAATATCGGCTTCCCGTGGCCATGTCAAACCCCACCGACTGTCGGCGGGCCTGGATCGAGGTCGATCTCGCCGCGCTGGTCCACAACGCCGGGACGCTCCGGAATGCCTGCGGTGTTCCCCGCCTCCTTCCCATGGTGAAAGCCAATGCGTACGGCGTTGGGGTCCGGCCGGTGGTACGCGCGCTGGAGCCGCTCGATCCCTGGGGGTTCGGCGTGGCCACGGTGGAGGAGGGCGCGGCGTTGCGCCGGGCCGGGGTCGACCGGCCCATCGTCGTGTTCTCGCCGGCGTTGGAGGCGTGGCTGCCGGCCTGCCGGGAATGGCGCCTCCGCCCGGTGCTGGACCGCGCGGAACTCTTCGATCGTTGGGGGGAAGCGTTTCATCTGGAGATCGATACCGGGATGGGTCGGGGAGGGGTGCGCTGGGACGATCGGGCCGCGCTGGTCCAGGCCGCCCGGTCCCGACCCGAGGGCGTGTTCACCCACCTGCATTCCGCGGACGAGGATCCCGACAGCGTGGTGGAGCAGGAACGGCGGTTCCGATTGGCTCTGGAGGCGTTTGCGGAACCGCCGGCTCTCGTGCACGTCGCCAACAGTGCCGGGTGCTTCCGGGCCCGGGGCCGCTACGACCTGGCTCGACCGGGCATCTTCCTCTACGGCGGGGCGGCCGGCGGTCCGGCGCCCCGGCCGGTCGTGGCGCTTCGGGCGCGGGTGGTGAGTGTGCGAGCCCTCCGGGAGGGAGATACCGTCAGCTATGGGGCGGAGTGGCGCTCGCCGCGGGAGACGCGGGTGGCCACCGTCGGTATCGGGTACGCGGATGGTGTGCCCCGCGCCGTAAAGGGGCGGGCGTCGGTCCTGCTGCGGGGACGGCGGTGCCGGATGGTGGGACGGGTCACGATGGACATGACCATGGTCGATGTCGGGGCGCTGACCCCGGAAGTTGTCCCCGGGGAGGTGGTCACGCTGATCGGAACCGACGGGGACGAGACGATCGGGCTCGACGAGTTTGCCGGATGGGCCGGCACCGTGTCGTACGAGATCCTGACCGGGTTGGGCTCCCGGCTCGAACGCCGGTACCGGGAGGCGTAGGGTCGATGGGCAGGGTGGCACTGGTGGTCCTGGACGGGATGGGGATCGGGGGAGCGCCCGACGCGGCGGAGTACGGTGACGTGGGCAGCAATACGCTGGGGAATGTCGCCGAAGCCGTAGGCGGGTTCGCCCTTCCCGGTCTGGAGGCGTTGGGCCTGGGATGTTGCCGGCCCCTGCGGGGCATGGCCTGCCCCGACCGCCCGGCCGCCGCGCACGGTGTGGCGGTGCCCGTTTCGCATGGGAAGGACAGCACCACCGGTCACTGGGAGCTGTGCGGTCTCATCCTGGAACGACCGTTTCCTACCTATCCTGACGGGTTTCCGTCCGAGGTGCTCGATCCCTTCGTGGCCGCCACCGGTCGTGGCGTGCTGGGTAACAAGGCGGCATCGGGGACCGCGATCATCGAGGAACTGGGGGAGCGGCACCTCGCCACCGGCGACTGGATCGTCTACACCTCTGCCGACAGCGTCTTTCAGATTGCCGCGCACGAGGCCATCGTCCCGCTCGAGGAGCTGGAATCGGCGGCTCGGGTGGCCCGGGAGATCCTGCGGGGTCCCCACGCCGTCTCACGGGTGATCACTCGCCCGTTCGTGGGGGAGCCGGGCGCGTTCCGGCGGACCGCCCACCGGAGGGATTTCTCGCTCGAACCGCTCGGCGAGACGCTGCTGGACCGGCTGGCCGCGGCCGGGGTGCCCCGGATCGGGGTCGGCAAGGTGGACGACCTCTTCGCGGGCCGGAACATCACCTCACGCCACACGGCCTCGAATCCGGAGGCGTACGCGCTCATCGCCGAGGCGCTTCGGGACGCCGATTGGGGTTTCATCTTCGCCAACGTGATCGAGTTCGATCAGAGCTGGGGGCACCGGAACGACGTTCAGGGGTTCTACCAGGGGTTACAGGAGCTGGACGCGACGCTGCCGTCGTTGACGGGATTGCTGCGGGATGACGATCTCATGATCCTGTGCGCCGATCACGGGAACGATCCCACCACCTCCTCCACGGATCACGCCCGGGAGGTGGTCCCGATCCTGGTGGTGGGCCCGGGGGTCCGGCCCGTGCCGCTGGGACGCCGAGCCACCTTTGCCGATGTGGGGGCAACGGTGGCGGAATACTTCGGGGTGGATTCTCCGGCCGGTACCTCCTTTCTTTCGGAGGTGGCAGGACATCGTGAGTGAGGACCCCGTGGTAACCCGGGCCCGGGCGGCCCTGGAGGCGGCGTACGCTCCCTACAGCCGGTTCCCGGTGGGAGCGGCGCTGGAGACGGACGACGGTCGGGTGTATGCCGGCGCCAACGTCGAGAACGCCTCCTATGGGCTTACCCTGTGCGCCGAGCGGGTGGCGGTGGGTCAGGCGATCGCCGACGGTGCTCGACGGTTCGTGCGCCTCGTCGTGGCGTCGACCTGCGATCCGCCCGCGGCCCCCTGCGGGGCGTGCCGGCAGGTGCTGAGTGAGTTCGGGGTGGAGCTCCGGGTCGAGGCGATCTCGATTCCCAGCGGGCAGCGGCGTTCGTGGCAACTCGCGGAGTTGTTGCCGGAACGGTTCGGGCCGGAGGATCTGGCGACGTGAAAATGGGACGGGTAATCGGGTCGGTGGTAGCCACCCGAAAGGACCCCTCGCTCGACGGGGTCAAGTTCCTGGTGGTCCAGGGGCTGACGCTCGACGTCGAGCCCGACGGGGGATATGTGATCGCGGTGGACGCGGTGGGTGCGGGTCAGGACGACATCGTCCTGTACGCGTCCGGATCGTCCGCTCGACAGACAGCGCTGACGAAGGATAAACCGGTTGATGCAGTCATCATGGCGATCGTCGATACGTTCGATGCACTGGGCCAGACCGTTCGCCTTACTTAGCGGCCTCGGATGGGTGGCGCTCGCCTGCACCGAGCAGACCACCGCCCCGGCCGCCTGCCCCGAATTCTGTCTGTCGACGGAGGTCGTTCTCGTCGATACGGTCATGAACAGTGTCGTGGTCCGGGACAGTTCGTTCCGGGGGTACGTGCTGGCCCACCGGGGCGTCACCATGCAGGTGGCCAGTCCTGGGGGCACGGTGGAGAGCCGGGGGCTCATCGAGTTCCGACGGTTCAGCGAGGAGATCCTGTTCGACACGGCGCAGGCGGAAACCCGGCCGGTGGCGGCGCTGGACTCCTTTCGGCTCACGCTCCGCATGCGGGACCGCAACGAGCTGGTGCCCGGCCTCGAGGTTGTTGTCTATCGACTCCCGGTCGGGCTCGACTCCACCGCGACGTTTGCGTCCACGGCGGCGGCGTTCGATCCGGCCAACGTGATCGGGTCGGTCCCGGTGGCCGATACCCTCACCCCGGATTCCGTGAACATCATCATTGACGGTTCGGCGTTTCCGACGTTTGCGGCCGACAGCCAGCGGGTGGCGATCGGGGTGGCCATACGCGGGTCCGCCCCGACCTTCGCCAGCTTCGGCACCGACGAGGCGAATAGTGGTGCCACGCTGCGGCGCTTTGCCCGGGTCGATTCGGCCGGGACGCTGGTGGAGCGGTCGGACCAGCAACAGGTCACCTTCGACACGTTCGTGCGTACCGCCCCGACCGCGGCGGGGGACACCGCGCTGGTGGTGGGGGAAACCCCGAGTGCCCGGGCACTGCTCCGTTTCGATCTGCCGTCCCTGATCATCGATTCGTCGGACATCGTCAAGGCGACCCTGCTCCTGGTGCCGGTGGGCGCGGCGCGGGGTGCGCCGGGTGACACGTTCAATCTCCAGGCCAACGGCCTCGGGGCCGATTTCGGGCCCAAGTCGCCGGTGGTCATCATCCTGCCCTCGGCGGGGGCGGATTCCACCGCGCTGCTTGGCGCCAGCGTCCCCGTCGGTTCGACCGACACGGTGGCGATCGACGTGACCACCGTCATCCGGAACTGGCAGGCCAACGACCGACCCCACTCCATGATGCTTCGGGTATCCACCGAGGGCGGGACCCTGGGAGGGTTGCTGTTCGCGTCGAGTCGCCATCCCACGCTGCGGCCCGCGCTGCAGATCACCTTCGTCACCCCGTTCGACTTCGCGGGGCTGCGATGAAGGGCCCACGGTGGGTGGTGGCGGTCGGCACCGCGCTGAGTGTCGCCGGCCCGCTCGCCGCCCAGAACTCGATCTACGGCGTTCGGGGGATCGGATTTCCGACCCGTCCCTGGAGTGTGCACACCCGGGCCCTGGGAGGATCGTGGGGCATCTTCGATCCGCTGTCGGCGGTGAACCCGGCCGCCGTCGCCGGACTGACGGCGTTGACCGTCAGTGCCAGTTACGGATCGACCTTCCGATCGTATCGGGCCAGCAACACCAACGTGTCCGGCCTGCGGGAGAACCGGTTTCCCCACGGCCTGATCGGTGGGGGAGTGGGGCGCAGCCGCGTGTCGTTCGCCCTCAGCTACTCCACGTACGCGGAACGGACCTTCGATTTTACCGAGACCGATTCGGTCATGGTGCGGGGCAATCCCATCGAGGTCCGGGACCGTCAGATCTCGGACGGGGGCATCACCGATGTCCGGGCCGCGCTGGCCTGGCGGCTCTCGACCCGCGTCCAGTTCGGCGGGGCGTTTCACATCATCAACGGATCGAGCCAGATCTCTGCCGCCCGGGAGTTCGTGAACTCGTCGTTCCGCGATTTCTCGGCGGCATCGGTAGTGAGTTTCTCGGGCTGGGGCGTGTCGGCCGGGGTCACGGCCAACTTCGCCCGGCGTTCGGTGCTGCTCGCGGCAGTGGTCCGTCGGGATTCCCGTCTGACCAGCACGGTAGACAGCAGCAGCCGTACCGGGGCCCAACTGCCGTGGATGCTCGGGGCGGGCGTCTCGCTGGTCCTGAATCCCGCCGCGCGCTGGACGACCTCCCTGGCGTGGCGTTCCTGGTCCCAGGCGGCCTCGGGCGTCACCGGGCCCGCGTTCAACACGATCGAAGTGGGGAGCGGGATCGAACTGGGACGACCCGATTCTCCCTATCCTCTTCGGGTCGGGGTCCGGTATGCCACCCTGCCGTTTACGGGAACCACGTCCCAGGCGCACGAGGTGACCCTGTCGGCCGGCAGCGGTTTCCGGTTCGCGCAGCAGCGCGCCACGATCTTCCTGACCGGCGAACGCATCTTCCGGGACGGGGGCGGGGCGAGCGAGCGAGCCTGGCATCTGCTGGTCGGCCTCAGCGTGACCCCCTGATGCGCGTCTACCTCCATACCTTCGGGTGCAAGACCAACCAGTACGACAGCGAGCGCGTGCGACAGGCCCTCGAACGGAGCGGTGTCACCGTGGTGGCCGATCCGGGGCTGGCCGATGCCGCGGTGGTCAACTCATGCACGGTGACCCACGTCGGCGAGCGACGAATGCGGGGCCTGGTCCGCCGGCTCGACCGACGGCGTCCCGGTATCCGGACGGTGGTGATGGGCTGCGCCGCCGCACTGGACGACGGGACCATTGCCGGACTGCCGGGCGTGGTGTCGGTCCAGGGCGGGGCCGATCCGGACGGGGTGTTGGGTGCGCTGGGGCTTACCGCCCCGGTGCCCGATCCCCTGTTGCGGACGTTTGCGCGCGGCACCCGGGGCTGGGTGAAGATCCAGGACGGGTGCGACGAACACTGCACGTTCTGCGCGACCACCGTGGCCCGGGGTGCGAATCGGTCCCGGGATCCGGACGAAGTGATCGCCGAGGCCCTGGGGCTCTCGGAACACCACCGGGAACTGGTCCTGACCGGTGTCCACATCGGGAGTTACGGGCGGGATCGGGGTGGCCCGTCACTGTCCGGGCTGGTGGAGCGACTGGTGGAGGCCGTGCCCGCCGCGCGGTTCCGGTTGTCCTCGATCGAGGCTACCGAAGTGGACGATCGTCTCGCTGATCTGATGCGGAACCGGCCGGAGCGTCTCGTGCCCCACCTTCACGCCCCGCTGCAGTCGGGCAGCGACCGGATCCTGCGGCGGATGGGGCGCCACTGGTACACCGCCGGGCAGTACGTGGAGCGGCTCGCGTCCCTGGCCACCATGCCGGTCTTCGGGCTCGGGGCCGACATCATCGTCGGGTTTCCCGGAGAAACGACCGAGGATCATCGCGCGACGTGCGCTGTGGTGGAAGCCCTCCCGTTTACCTGCCTCCACGTGTTTCCGTGGTCGCCCCGGCCGGGCGCGCCGGCGGTTCGCCTGGGCAGACCCCCGGATCCGGCCCTTGTGGCGGAGCGAACGGCCGAGGTGCGGGAGCTGGGCCGACGCTCGGCGGCGGCGTACGCAGAGACCCGCCCGGCGATGGCGGACGTGGTGCTCCTCGACCGGGGCGGGGGCCGGGCGCGCGGGCTGACCGAGGACTACCTCGACGTGACGCTCGATCCGTCGACGCCCCTGGACACCCGGTTCGCGGCAACGGTGCGGGTCGGGCCCGACGGAGGGTGGGCGGCGGCACCGGTCGCGGCCGGGGATGTGGTGGAGGCGGCGTGAGTTCCTCCGGGCGAGTCTACGTCGAGACCTACGGGTGCCAGATGAACGTGGCGGACTCCGACATCATACGCGGTCTGCTCGAACACGAGGGCTATGCCCCGACCGCAGATCCCGCGGAGGCAGACGTTCTCCTGATCAATACCTGTGCCGTGCGCGACAACGCCGAACAGCGTGTCTACGGACGGGTGGGCGAACTGCAGCGTCACAAGGGCCCGGGGGATGTGCTCGGGGTCGTGGGATGCATGGCGCAGCGTCTCGGGTCCGCCCTCCTCGACCGGGCACCGCACGTGGATTTCGTCGCCGGGCCGGACGGGTACCGCACGCTGCCCGCCCTCATCGCCCGGGCGCGCGAGGGTGCGCGGGAGGCCGAGGTGGAGTTCCGGTCCTGGGAGCACTACGAGGATGTCCCGGTCCGCCGGGACCGTGACCGGGTCGGGTCCGTCGGAGCGTTCGTGACCGTGCAACGCGGCTGCGATTATCGGTGCACGTTCTGCATTGTTCCGATGACGCGGGGACCCGAGCGCAGTCGTACCCTGGCCGACGTGGTGCGGGATGTCTCGCGCCGGGCCGCGGAGGGGACCACGGAGGTGACCCTCCTCGGCCAAACGGTCAACAGTTATCACGACGGCACCCATGATTTCGCCGATCTCCTGCGCGCCGTGGGCGGCGTGGACGGGATTCGCCGGGTTCGCTTTACGAGCCCGCACCCCAACGACTTCACCGACCGGGTCATCGCGGCGATGGCGGAGGTGGAGGCCGTCTGCGAACATGTCCACCTGCCGGTGCAGAGCGGATCGTCGCGGGTGCTGCGCCGCATGTTGCGCCGCTATGCGCGGGAGACGTACCTCGAGGTGGTGGACCGGTTGCGGGCGGCGGTGCCGGGCCTGGCCCTCACCACCGATCTTATTGTGGGTTTCCCGGGCGAGACGGAAGAGGATTTCCTGGCCACCCTCTCGCTGGTGGGGGCGGTCGGGTTCGACGACGCCTACACATTCCGTTATTCTGTGCGGGAGGGCACGCCGGCCGTCAGAATGCGGGATCATGTGCCCGACGGTGTGGCCGGCGAGCGGTTGCAGCGTCTCATCGCCCGGGTGCGGGACGTGGCGCGGTGCCGAAACGCCGGGCTCGTGGGGTCAACCCACGGGGTGTTGGTGGAGAAAACGGCGCGGCGCGGCGGACTGTTGCAGAGTCGCACCCGGACCAACAAAGTGGTCCTGCTGGACGGACCCGAGGACTGGATCGGTCGGTATCTTCCGGTCCGGCTCACGGGCACGACGGGGTCCACGTTTATCGGCACGCCAGTGTCGCCCACGCGGGAGCTTGCCGTCTTGGGGTGAAGAACATTGTCGAAGAGGTGGTGGCGCGCGAGTACGCGCGCCTGCGGGATACGGTCGACGGGCTGCCGGATACGGAGGCGTTCCGCGACGATGTGCTGTCGTACGCCCTGAACCGACTGCCGCCCCGATACGTTGCTCATCGGACCGGACAGGTGGTGAGCGCCCTGTCCATGGAGTCCGATCAGGAACGGGCGCGCATCGCGGTCCTGATTCTCGAAGCGTTCGACGTGGTCCAGGCCGAACCCCGCGCCGAGATCTGATTCCACCGTCCGCGTCTGACCGACGCGGACGGTGATCCCTCCCGTCGTTGCCATCACCGCCGCGCTGGCGGTGGGGGTATCGTTGGGTGTCCGGCTCGCTCCCGGTGGCTGGATACTCCTGGCCGCCGGCGCGTTGGGGCTGGTGGCCGCCGGCCGGTCCCGAAGGCGTGACCGACAAGGGCGGGGGCGTCTCCTGCTGGCTGCGCTCGCGGTGGGGGCGGTATGGGGCGGGACCGGGCGGCTGGCCCGGAGCCGTCGCTGCGCCGATCAGTGGCCTGCGGGGCGCCAGGCCGCCATCGTGCGCGTCCACGATGCCCCGGGGTCGTCCGGGCTGACCGATGCCACCGTGCTGTCCCATCCCTTCGGCTGCGGCGGGGTGATCCGGGTCCGCATGGACTCGGGCGTGGTGGCCGCCGGGCAGACGGTCGTGGCGGCCGGGGTCGTGCGGCGGAACGGGATCTTCCGGATCGATCACCTCCATCGTCTGCCCCGCGTCCGGCCGATCCGGTTCCGGATCCGGGCCGCGATCCGGAACCGGATCGACCGTCTTTACGGCCGGGATGCCCCGATCGTGGAGGCCCTGGTGCTGGGCCGGCGGCACGATCTCGATCCCGACCTCCGACACCGGTTCACCTCGGCCGGGCTGGCCCATCTGCTGGCCATCTCGGGACTCCATGTGGGCCTGCTGGCGGCGTGGATTCTCCTCGTGGCTTTGCGTCTGCTGCCCCCTCGGGCTGCCTGGGCGGCGGCCGGCATCGTGCTGTGGGGTTACGTGCTTCTTATTGGGGCGCCTCCGTCGTCGGTCCGGGCGGCAACGTTCGTGAGCGTGGCCCTCGTGGCGCGGTGGCGAGGTCGGAATCCGCCGGCCGGTGCCACCCTGGCGGTCGCCGCGCTGCTGATGCTGGTGGTCGATCCGGAAGCGGTGGTGGCGGTGGGGGCGTGGCTGTCGGTGGCGGCGGTCTGGGGTACCTGGGCCGGAGGTCGGCTGTTGGAACGGGGGGGACCGCGGCTGCTGGCGAGTCCGGCGTTTCGGCGGGGCCGGGGCGCTCTTCGACTCCTCGCATCGTCCGCGGGTGCCACCGTGCTCACGGCGCCGATCACCGCCTGGACGTTCGGCAGCGTTGCCCCGGTCGGGATCCTGACCAACCTTGCCGCCATTCCGCTGGCCGGCCTGGCCGTACCCGGGGTCTTTCTGAGCCTCCTGCTGGGTCCGATCGTCGCAACGGGAGCGGACGTTGCGCTACGGGGGATCGACGGGGTGGCCCGTCTGGGCGCGGAGGTGCCGGGGGGCCATGTCCTGGGCGAACCCCACTCGGGGTTTGCCATCGTGGTCAGCGCCGTGGTGCTGGTTCTGGGCTGGACGGCGTGGCGCTTTCCAAGGTGGTCGGTGGCGGGTCGACGGGCCCTGCTGGTGGCGGTGGTCGGAGTCTGGATGGGTCCCGCCGTTCGCCACTGGCCGGGCAGCGCCCGGAACGAACTCCGGATCTCGGTTCTGGACGTGGGGCAGGGGGACGCCATCGTGGTCCGGACGCCCCACGGGCACTGGGTACTGGTCGATGGGGGGCCGAGAACCCCGTCCGGGGACGCGGGGAGACGGGTGGTCCTGCCCTGGCTGCGGCGGCGAGGTGTGGATCGGCTGGACGCGGTCATTGTGAGCCACGGCGATGCGGATCACCTGGGCGGGGTCCCGTCGATCCTCCCGGCCATGACCCCTCGCTGGGTGCTGGAGCCCGGTCAGCCACTGGGGAGCGACCTCTATGCCGATTTCCTCGGGGAGGTGGACGCCGGGGGGGCGCGCTGGTGGCCGGCCCGGGCCGGAGACTCTCTGCTCCTCGACTCCGTGGTGATTGCGGTGCTGCACCCGAGCGCCGAGTGGTTTGCCCACGAACTCCGGCCCAACGAGAACTCGATCGTGGTACGGGTCAGTTACGGCACCTTCGATGCTCTCCTGACCGGAGATGCCGGCTGGCCGGTGGAATCCCTGTTGGTCGATCGGGTCCGGCCGGTCGAGGTGCTCAAGGTCGGGCACCACGGCTCCGCCGGCGGCACGAGTAGTGCATGGCTGGATGCCGTGCATCCGGCGGCGGCGGTCCTCAGTGTGGGGGCCGGCAACCGGTACGGGCATCCCGCACCGTCCGTGTTGCGGCGGATCGAGGACCGCCACATTCCGATCTATCGGACCGATCGGGGTGGAACCGTGACGATTCGGACGAACGGTGACTATTTTGTCATTGAGCAGGGCAGGATCCGCGACCGATGGGAGGGCTCACCGTGGCCACCAGAGAACTCATCACGATTGAACGTTTCATCATCGACCAGGAACGGCAGTACCCGGAAGCCACCGGGGAACTGACGAGCCTGCTGTACGATATTGCCCTGGCGGCCAAGATCATCGCCGGCGAAGTCCGCCGGGCCGGCCTGCTCGATATCCTGGGCAGTCACGGACAGATCAACGTGCAGGGTGAAGAGCAGCAGAAGCTCGACGTCATTGCCAATGATACCATCAAGCGGGCGGTCGGGCCCACCGGGCGGGTTTGCGTCATGGGGTCGGAGGAGGAACCCGAGCCCATCGTTCCCGACCCCTGTGGGGAGGGCGCCAAGTACGCGTTGTTGTTCGATCCGCTCGACGGGTCGTCCAATATCGACGTCAACGTCTCGATCGGCACCATCTTCTCCATCCACGAGCGGGTGAGTGCGGGGGGAGCGGGCCGGCTCGAAGACCTGCTCCAGCCGGGTGACCGGCAGGTGGCGGCGGGTTACGTCATCTACGGTTCCAGCACGGTGATGGTGTACAGTGCGGGACACGGCGTGCACTGCTTTACCCTCGACCCGCACATCGGGGAGTTTCTCCTCTGCGATCAGAATGTGTCCACCCCGCGCACCGGGAAGTACTACAGCGTCAACGAGAGCAACTACGCGCGGTGGAACGACGGATACCGCCGGGTGGTCCGGTCCTTCAAGGGCATCGACGGGGAACTGGATGAACGCAAGAATGCCCGGTACATCGGCTCGCTGGTGGCGGACTTCCACCGCAATCTCCTGGCGGGGGGCGTATTCCTGTACCCTCCTGATGTCCGTTCGCCGAACGGCAAGCTCCGGTTGATGTACGAGGCGTCGCCGCTCGCGTTCATCGCCGAACAGGCGGGTGGCGCGGCCACCAACGGTGAGGAGCGCATCCTGACCCTGGTGCCCGAGGCGCTCCACCAGCGCACGCCCCTGGTCATCGGCAGTGCCGACGATGTCGCCTTCGTGACGCGGACCCTGGCCGCCGCCCAGGTTCCTGCCGCGTGACGAAAGACCGTTCGACTCCTTCCGGCGTGCCGCTGGCCCGACAGTACGAGGCCGACGCTGTGCCCGAAACACCCGGGGACGCGGGGGTATTTCCCTTTGTCCGGGGCATCTATCCCGAGATGTACCGGGAGCGGTCGTGGACGATGCGGCAGTACGCCGGGTTCGGGACCGCGGCGGCCACCAACGCCCGGTTCCGCGACCTGCTTGCGGCCGGGCAGACGGGGTTGTCGGTCGCGTTCGACCTCCCGACCCAGATGGGGTACGACTCCGATGCGCCGCTGGCGGAGGGTGAGGTGGGGCGGTCGGGGGTCGCGATCGACAGCGTGGATGACCTCGCGGCGGTCTTTGACGGGATTCCACTCGACACGGTTTCCACCTCGATGACGATCAACGCCAGCGCGGCCGTGCTGCTGGCGATGTACATCGTGGTCGCCGAGGAGCGGGGCATCCCCGCAACCGCCTTGCGCGGAACCGTCCAGAACGACGTGCTCAAGGAGTACATCGCTCGCGGGACCTATATCTATCCTCTCGACCCCTCCCTGCGTCTGGTCACGGACATCTTCCGGTTCGTGTCCGAGGTGGGGATGCCGTTCAATCCGATCTCGGTGTCCGGCTACCACATGCGGGAAGCGGGCGCCACCGCGATTCAGGAAGTCGGGTTCACGCTGGCCAACGCCCTTGAATATCTCGACCGGGCCCGGGATGCCGGGCTGGACGTCAACGACATCGCGGCGCGGATGTCGTTTTTTTTCGCAGCGCACAACGACTTGTTTGAGGAAGCGGCCAAGTTCCGGGCGGCCCGCCGCCTCTGGGCCCGCCTGGTGCGGGAACGCTACGACGGCACCGATCGGGCGGCCCGGCTTCGGTTCCATACTCAGACCGGCGGTTCCACCCTGACCGCCCAGCAGCCGCTCAACAACGTGGTGCGGGTGACGGTGCAGGCCCTTGCCGCGGTGTTGGGGGGAACCCAATCACTCCACACGAACGGATACGACGAGGCGCTGGCCCTGCCCTCGGCGGACGCCGCCCGGCTGGCCCTGCGGACGCAGCAGATCCTGGCCGAGGAGTCCGGCGTGACCGGGACCGTCGATCCGCTGGGCGGGTCCTACTATGTCGAGGCCCTGACCGGAACCATCGAACGGGAAGCGCGCGCGCTGATCGAGACGGTGGCGGAACGGGGCGGGGCGGCCCGGGCGATCGAGGCGGGGTTCATGCAGCAGGCGATCGGGCGGTCGGCGTACGCCTGGCAACAGGCCCTGGAGTCGAATGCGGTGGGTGTGGTGGGAGTGAACCGGTACGTGACCGACGAGCCCGTTCCGTCGGTCCCCGCCCCCGACTACTCGGCGCTGGCGTCGGAACAGCTGAGCCGGCTCACGGCAACCAGGGCGTCGCGTGACGTCGAGTCGTACCGGACGGCGATCGCGGCGGTGACCCGAGCCGCCGCCGCCGCCGACGGGCCGTTGATGCCCGCGGTACTCGAGGCGGTGCGCGCGCGTGCCACGGTCGGGGAAATCTGCGATGCCTTGCGGGCCGTCTGGGGCGTGTATCGTCCCGGTGCTTGATTCTCGTTTCGGGTCTTGCTAAGATCCCGTTTCCGTCCCTGATGGTCACACCACCCCGAACGCACGTTGTGCCATGCCCACGTACGGGTACCGATGCCCCAAGTGCGGGCACGAATTCGAGAAGCTTCAGAAGATCACGGACGAGAGCCGTGCCCGGTGTCCCGAATGTGATACCATGGCCGAACGCCTGATTTCCGGGGGGGCCGGCGTGGTATTCAAGGGCTCCGGGTTCTACGAGACGGATTACAAGCGAGCCGCGTCGTCTCCCGAAAAACCCGCTGCGTCCCCGAAGTCGGGTGCACCGAAAACCGGGGACGGCGGCAAGGGCGGCGCGTCCTCGTCGGACTCGTCCCCCACCAAACCGTCCGGATCCGACGGATCGTCGTCCGGCGGCGCCAAAGACTCCTGACTCCCGGCCATCGAGCCCTCCGTGATGCGCTCCAGCGGGCGGTGGCGCAGCTCGGCGTCACCGACGTCGAGGTGGTGCTCGAGCGTCCGAAGGACGACCGGCACGGCGATGTGGCGACCAATGTTGCGATGCAGCTGGCCCGGTCCCTCCGACAGCCGCCCCGGGCCATCGCCGAGCGCATCCTGGAGACGCTGGACCTGCCCGCCGGACTCGTGGACCGCACCGAGATTGCCGGGGCGGGATTTATCAACTTCTGGTTGGGCGCCGGTGCCCTGAGTGCCATCCTCCGGGACATTCTCGACGGTGGTGAATCGTTCGGGCGCGCGACCACGTCAACGCCGCAGCGGATCAACGTGGAGTTCGTCTCCGCCAACCCCACCGGCCCGCTCCACGTGGGTCACGGGCGGGGAGCGGCGCTGGGCGACGCGATCGCCTCGCTGCTTCAGGCGGTGGGGCACGAGGTCACCCGGGAGTTCTATGTCAACGACGCCGGCGTGCAGATCGACCGGTTGGCCGAGTCGTTGTGGGCCCGGGTCCAGCAGGCGGTGGGGCGGGACGCGGACATCCCGGAGGGGGGGTACCACGGCGCATACCTGGTGGAGCTGGCCAAACGGCTTCTCGCCGAACGGGGTCCGGCCCTCGCCGATCTGAAACCGTCCGAAGGCATTGCGGTCTGCCGAACGGTGGCGGTCTCGGTCCAGCGGGAGGAACAGACGCGGGATCTCGAGGAGTTTGGGGTCCGATTCGACGTCTGGTCGTCCGAGCAGGCTCTCTACGAGGAAGGACGGATCGAGGACACGCTGGCCGCGCTGGAGTCGCGGGGGGTGCTCTACGAACAGGACGGGGCGGTCTGGCTCCGGACCAGCGCATTCGGCGACACCAAGGATCGCGTGCTGCGGAAGTCCGATGGGACCTACACCTATTTCCTGCCGGACATCGCCTACCACCGGACCAAGGCCGAACGGGGGTTTACCCGAGCGATCGATGTCTGGGGAGCCGACCACCACGGCTATGTGGCCCGCATGCAGGCCGCGATGGTTGCGCTCGGGCTCCCGGAGGATTTCTTCCGGGCCGAACTGGTCCAACTGGTCCGCGTCCTGCGCGATGGCCAGGAAGTGCGGTTTTCGAAACGCACGGGGGACTTCGTGGCGCTGCGCGACCTGGTGGAACAGACGGGGGTCGATGCCGCCCGGTATTTCTTCCTCATGCGGAAGGGCGATGCGCAGTTCGTGTTCGATATCGATCTGGCCACGCGGCAGTCGGAGGAGAACCCCGTCTACTACGTCCAGTACGCCCACACCCGGCTCGCCGGGATCTTCCGCAACGCGGGCCGGGATCCGGGGACCGTGACGGCGGCATACCGCGATTTTTCGCCGCTGGTCGAGAAGGACGAGCTGGAACTCATTCAACGACTGGGTGAATATCCCGGCGTGATCGCCCGGGCGGCGGAGGCGTTGGAACCGCATCGGGTCATCGCCTATCTCGAGAGTCTCGCCCGACTCGTCAACGGCTGGTATCACCGCCATCGGGTCATCGGTGAGCACGTTCCCCTCATGGAGGCGCGCCTCGGGTTGGCCCGGGCCGCGCAGCTGGTTCTCGCGAGCGGGCTCCACCTGCTCGGCATCTCGGCACCGGAGCGAATGTAGCGATGAGTCTCCTCGTGGTGGGCAGTATCGCGCTTGATTCGATCGAGACCCCGTTCGGGTCCACCGCCGACGCCCTGGGGGGGTCGGCCGTGTTCTTCAGTTACGCGGCATCCCTGCTCCACCCGGTGCAGGTGGTAGGCGTCATCGGCAGTGACTACCCGATCCACGAACTCCGCAAACTCGGAGACCGGCAGGTGGATCTCGCCGGGGTGGAACAGGCCGACGGTGAGAGCTTCCGGTGGAAAGGCAAGTACTCGTACGACCTCCAGAACCGGGAGACGCTCGAGACCCGGCTCGGCGTGTTTGCAGACTTCCACCCGCGGATTCCCGAAGGGTTTCGCGATGCACGCTACGTCCTGCTCGGCAACATCGATCCGGAACTGCAACTGGACGTGCTCGACCAGATCGCCTCCCCCGAGTTCGTGGTCTGCGATACGATGAACTACTGGATCCAGGGCAAGCGGGAAGCGCTCCTCAGTCTGTTGGAACGCATCGACGTCCTGATGGTGAACGACGCCGAAGCCCGCCAGCTCTCGGGCGACTGGAACATCTATCGCGCCGCGCGATGGATCCTCGACCACGGTCCCCGGATTGCCATTATCAAGCAGGGGGAATACGGTGCGGTGCTCGTCGAGCCCGACCAGGACATCTTCTACCTCCCGGCCTGGCCGCTCGAGGAGATCTACGATCCCACCGGCGCCGGCGATGCCTTTGCCGGAGGCTTTCTCGGCCACCTGGCCCGTTCGGACGATCGGTCCCACGCCAATCTGCGACGGGCCATGGTGTACGGGGCCACGATGGGATCGTTTGCCGTGGAGCGTTTTTCGGTCGATCGGTTCAACGAGATCGGGCCGGCCGAGGTGACGGCGCGAGTGCGGGCGTTCACCAGACTCGTGCAGTTCGACGTCGAACGGGATTGATCGTGTCCGCCGAACGGTATCGCGATGCCGGGGTGGATCTGGCCGCGGCTCGGGCTGCGAAGGACCGGATCGCCCGGATCGTGGCGGAGGCACGCACCGGGCTGTCCGTGGGAGGGGTCGGGGGCTTCGGCGGGATGGTCCGAGTCCCGGAGGATGTGCCGAGCCCGGTGTTGGTCTCGAGTACCGACGGGGTGGGGACCAAGGTGCTCGTCGCCATCCGGGCGGGGGTGCATGACACCGTGGGCGAGGACCTCGTCAACCACTGCGTCGACGATATTCTGGTCCACGGGGCCCGACCGGTGGCGTTTCTCGATTACCTCGCGGCCGCCGCCATCGATCCCGTGACGGTGGCGGCGCTGGTCGAGGGGGTGGCGCGCGGCTGTCGTCGGCACGATCTGGCGTTGGCCGGCGGGGAAACGGCCGAACTGCCGGACCTCTACCACGAGGGACACTACGATCTCGCCGGCACCATCGTCGGGGTGGTGGCCGAGGATCGGGTGGTGACCGGCGATGCGGTCCGGCCGGGCGATGTCCTGGTCGGGCTCGCATCCAGCGGTCTGCACACCAATGGATATACCCTGGCCCGGCGTATCATCTTCGATGACGCGGGCCTCGACATCGACAGCCCCCTGCCGGGAGTGGGGACCACGGTCGGGGACGCTCTGCTCGCGGTGCACGTGAGTTACGCGGCGGCGCTCACCCCCGTCCTCGACCGGGTCCACGGCCTCGCGCACATCACCGGTGGGGGGATCCCGGGCAATCTCGTCCGCTCGCTTCCCGAGGGGGTGGGGGCGCGGGTCGAAACCGCTCGGTGGACGCCCCCTCCGCTGTTTACCTATCTTCAGGAAGCGGGACACGTCTCCCGCTCCGAGATGTTCGATGTCTTCAACATGGGGATTGGCATGATCGCCATTGCGCCGGCCGGGGCGGTGGCGTCCATCGAACGATCCGCCCGTGACGCCGGCGTTCTCACTTGGACCATCGGCGAGGTGGTGGCCGGTTCCGGTATCCGGATCGACTGATGCCGGGCGTCCCCCCGGGAAGGCGGGACCGTTGACCGAACGCGATGCGATGAGGCGGGCCCTGGCGCTGGCCAGGCGGGGGTGGGGGCGGGTTGCACCGAATCCGATGGTGGGAGCGGTCCTGTTGCGCAACGGCCGGCCGATCGGCGAAGGGTTCCATGCGGAGTTCGGCGGCCCGCACGCAGAAGTCTCTGCCCTCGCCGCGTGTTCGGATGCTGCCGGTGCGACCTGCGTGGTCACCTTGGAGCCCTGCCGCCATGAAGGGAAAACGCCCCCGTGCACGGAGGCGCTGATCGAGGCCCGGGTTGGCCGGGTGGTTGTGGCGCTGCCCGACCCGGACCCCACGGCGGGCGGCGGAGTGGCCGGCCTGCGAGCGGCCGGGATCGACGTGGACGTCGGTCTCCTGGCATCGGAAGCGGCGGCGTTGAATGCCCCGTTCCTGTGGGCCCGACGGCGACCAACGCCGTTCGTGGCCCTGAAGGTGGCCACGTCGCTCGACGGGCTCCTGGCCGATGCCCGGGGATCCTCCCGCTGGGTGTCCGGGCCCGAGGCGCGCGAATACGTGCATTGGTTACGGGCGGGTTTCGATGCGATCGGGGTGGGTCGCCGCACCGCCGAGGAGGATGATCCCCGGCTGACTGCCCGGGGCCATCCCGAGCCCCGCCGCCCGCCGCGGCGCGTGATCTTTGCCCGGGAAGGGCCGATCGCGAACACCTGGCATCTGGTGCGGGAGGCGGAACGCCACCCCACGATGGTGATCCGGGTTGGAGGTGGGGACCCCGGGGCGATTCAGGCATCCCCGGGAATACCAACCATCGCGGCGCCCTCGCTCGAGGACGCGTTGGTCCAGCTCCGTGTCGACGGGGTCGAGTCGCTCCTCATCGAGGGTGGAGGCACGCTGGCCCGGGCGATGCTTCAGGAGGGGCTGGTGGACCGCGTATACTGGATCCAGGCGCCTCGCTGGCTGGGAGAGGGGGTGGCGGCGTTTCTGCCTGGGGCCCCCCACCCGCTCGCCGAGGCCCCGGTGTGGACGGTCACTGAGCGACGGGCCCTGGGGACGGATACCCTGTTGGTGGTGGATCGGGAGTTATGTTTACCGGAATCGTAACCGACGTCGGCATCGTCGAGATCCGGACCGCCAACCGCGCGGCCGGCGGGGGCGAGGGTGGACTCTCCCTGGGGATTCGGTCCGCGTACGACGAGCTCGCCGTCGGCGAAAGCCTTGCCGTCAACGGCGCCTGTCTCACGGTGGTCGATCACACCGCCGGGCGATTCAAGGTGGATGTGGTGCCCACCACGCTCGAACGCACCCTGTTCGGTGACCTCGCGGTCGGGGACCGGGTCAATCTGGAGCGGGCCCTCGAGGTCGGTGACCGTCTGGGTGGGCATCTGGTGCAAGGGCACGTGGACGGGATTGGAACGGTGACGGATCGCACGGAGGGAGACGGTACCGTCCTCGTCGATCTCACCGTTCCCTCCACGGTGTGGGAGGTGAGCGTGCCGCTGGGATCGGTGACGGTGGATGGAGTCAGTCTGACCGTGAATGCGCTGCCGGGGCCGGAGCTGGTGCAGGTATCGCTGATCCCGTTCACCCTGGATCACACGACGCTCGGAACCCTGCGACCGGGCCGGCGGGTTCACCTCGAGGGGGACGTGATCGGCAAGTACGTCCGCCGTCTGATGGATGCCCGGGGCACGCCCGAGGCGTGAGAACGCGAGAAACGATGGAAAACATGACGTTTGCCAGTGTCGAACAGGCGCTGGAGGATATCCGCGCCGGTCGAGCCATTGTGGTGGCCGACGACGAGCAACGGGAGAACGAGGGGGATCTCGTCCTGGCGGCGGAGAACGTGACGCCCGACGCGATCAACTTCATGACCAAGTACGGTCGTGGGCTTATCTGCCTCACCCTGACCGGCGAACGGTGCGACGCTCTGGGTCTGCCCCAGATGACGGAGCGGAATACCGACTCCCTGGAAACCGCCTTTACCGTGAGCGTCGATGCGGCCAAGCGGTTCGGGGTGACCACCGGCATCTCGGCCGCCGATCGGGCCCGGACCATCCAGGTAGCGATTCACCCGGATACGGATGCCTCCGACCTCCGGCGGCCCGGGCACGTCTTCCCCCTCCGGGCCCGGCCCGGCGGCGTGCTGCAGCGGGTGGGACAGACGGAAGCCAGCGTGGACCTCGCCCGGCTGGCCGGTCTCGCACCCGCCGGGGTGATCTGCGAGATTCTTGCCGACGACGGGACCATGATGCGGCGACCGGAGCTGGAGCAGTTCTGTCACCGACACGAACTCACGTTTATCACCGTTGCCCAGCTCGTGGCCTACCGCCTGCAGCACGAACGGCTCGTGCGGCGGGTAGCCGAGGCGCGTCTGCCCACCCCCTTCGGGGAGTTCACCGTCATCGGGTACGAGAACGACGTGGACGACCGGGAGCACGTGGCCCTGGTCTACGGGGACGTGGCCAATCGGGAGAACGTGGCGGTGCGCATGCATTCCAAGTGTCTCACCGGGGATGTGTTCGGATCACGACGCTGTGACTGTGGCTGGCAATTGCAGAGCGCCCTGCGGCGCATCGTGGAGGAAGGGGCCGGCGTCGTCGTCTATCTCGACCAGGAAGGGCGGGGGATCGGTCTCCTGAACAAGCTGCGCGCCTACCAACTGCAGGATCGCGGTGATGATACCGTCGAAGCCAATGAACGACTCGGATTTCCTCCCGACCTCCGCAACTATGGAATCGGAGCCCAGATCCTGGTCGACCTCGGCCTCAGCGCGATCCGCGTGCTCACCAACAATCCCAAAAAACTCGTGGGGCTCGAGGGTTACGGTCTCACCATTGTCGAACGCATGCCCATCGAACCGCTTCCCACCGAGGACAACCGGGACTACCTGGACGTCAAACGTGACAAGCTCGGCCACCTGCTGAACCACTGATTGGGCACGGGGCAATGAAACGACGTTCCGGGAATGCCGCGCCTGACCGGGTGCTGGTGGTCGTCAGTCGGTTCAACGAAGGGGTGACCGGCCGGCTCCTGGACGGCGCCCGACAGGCCCTGGTGGTGGGGGGGGTTCCACCGGGTTCCATCGACGTGGTTCGGGTGCCCGGCGCGTTTGAGTTGCCGCTCGCCGTCCAGCGCGGGGTAGACTCGGGCCGATACCGCGCTGCGGTGGCGTTGGGCGCGGTCATTCGGGGAGAGACACCCCACTTCACGTTCATCAGCGAGGAGACGACCCGGGGGCTCGGGGAAGCGGCCCGGACATCCGGCGTTCCGGTCGGGTTTGGCCTGCTCACGTGCGATACGCTCGAACAGGCCATGGCCCGTGCCGGGGGAAACGCCGGGAACAAAGGGGCGGAGGCGGCAACGGCGGCCCTCGAGGCGGCCGCCGTGCTCGAGGGGTTGGATCGTGCGGTCCCGGACTGAGACGCGGGCCCGGGCCCGCGCCCTTCAGCTCTTGTACGCCTGGGAGATGCAGGGGGAACCGGAGGTGTCGGGAGTGGTTGACCGGTTGCTCCAGTTCGGGCGAGGTCGATGTGCAGGGGAGGTCGAGGCCGAAGCGCTGGCTCGGGCGGTGGTCTCCCGCCGACCCGAACTCGATCAGGCCATTGCCGATGCGGTGGAAGGGTGGCGGCTCGACCGGATCGGGGTCGTTGAACGCAATGTCCTGCGGCTCGGACTGCTTGAACTCCAGGACGGGCGGGTCCCGCCCCGGGTGGCCATTGACGAGGGCATCCGGCTGGCCCGCTGGTTCGGGGGGGAAAAGGCCCCGGCGTTCGTGAACGGCGTGCTCGACCAGCTGGCGCGTCGCGCCGGGTGCCTGTGAAGATCCTCGCCGTCAACTGGCTCGACCCGGCCAATCCGGATGCCGGGGGCGCCGAGATCCACTTCATCGAGATCTTCAGGCGGCTGGTGCAGGCCGGTGACGGGGTGACCCTGGTGTGCTCCGGTTGGCGGGACGCTGAACCCGAAACGGTGATCGAAGGGGTGCGGGTGCGACGCGTGGGCGGCCGGCATTCGTTCGCCCTGCGGGGGCGGGGGGCGGTCCGCCGGATCCTCGCGTCCGAGCGCTTCGATGTTGTGGTCGAGGACATCAACAAGCTGCCGCTGTACCTGGCATCCGTGACGAATCTCCCGCTGTACGTCATTGTCCCGCATCTGTTTGGGGCGGCCGCGTTCCGGGAGGCGTCGTGGCCCGTCGCGAGCGCGGTGTGGCTGGCGGAGCGATTCATCCCCCGCGCATACCGCCGGGCCGCGTTCCAGGCCATCTCCCGCAGCACCCGGGACGATCTCGTCGCCAGAGGGGTGCCGGAGGAGCAGGTCCGGGTCATCTTTCCGGGAAGCAATCCTCCTCCACCGGGTGGGAAGGCAACCCGCGCGGCGGTACCGACCTTCCTCTACGTAGGACGGCTCCGCCGGTACAAAGGGGTCCACCTCGCCGTTCGTGCGCTGGCCGCGGTCCGCACGGCCCATCCGGAGGCCCGGCTGTGGATTGCCGGCACCGGGGATGCCCGACCGGGGCTCGAATCGCTGGTCCGGCGGCTCGGGCTCGACGATGCCGTGCAGTTTTTCGGTTTTGTGCCCGAGGGGGAAAAGTGGCACCTCCTCCGCGAAGCGTGGGCCTTGGTGTTTCCGTCGGAGAAAGAGGGGTGGGGGATCGCCAACATTGAGGCCGCCTCCTGCGGGACCCCGGCCATCGCCTCGGATCGACCGGGATTGCGGGAGAGCGTCCGACATGGGGAGACGGGACTGCTGGTGCCCCACGGCGATGTCTCCGCCCTGGCCGGGGCGATGACGGACCTCATCGAACACCCGGCTGATCTGCGGCGCATGGGGGAGGCGGGCCGGGCCTTTGCGGCCGCATTGACATGGGACGAGGCCGCGGTCCAAACTCGACAACATCTCATGGAGACGATAGACGGGGGCAGGACAACCGAATCATGAATATGCTCATTACCGCCCGACACTGCAGGATAGACGACGAGTTGCGCGAGTTGACCAGGTCCCGGCTGGAACGGGTGCTGCGCAAGGCGCACCGTCCCCATCGGGTCGAGGTCATCTTCAGCCGGGATGCCGACCGCAGCGTGGTCGAGGTGCAACTGTACGTGCCCCGAGCCAAGGTCTTCGTCTGCAAAGCCGATGCGGACGATTTCCGGACGGCGCTGGACCGCGCCCTCGACAAATTGCAGAATCACCTCGACTGAGGAGCAGAGGGGGAACGTGAGAGAGCCCGCCAGACACGCCCCGCCCGAACTGACCGTCGGGCAGCTCTTTGCCCACAAGCGGGAGACGCTGCAACTCGACCTCCTGGGGGGAGAAGCCGGCCTGAACCGGGTGGTCACCGTGCCCGAGGCCTCGAGCCCCGGGCTCGTCCTGGCGGGGTTCACGGAGCGGTTTCTGGAGAATCGACTCCACGTTCTGGGAGAAACGGAGGTCGAGTACCTCAAATCGCTGGGCGCCGACGCGTGCCGGCAGGCGATCGGATACGTGATGCGCGGCAAGACCCCGTGTGTCTTCGTGACCAAGGGACAGACGGTGCCGGCTCCGGTCCAGGCCCTGGCGCAGGAGCAGGAGATCCCGTTGATCCGCTCGCAGCTCAAGACGTCGGAGTTCTATCGCCGGCTGACGCCGTACCTGACCGAGGTGTTCGCCCCGAGCACGTCCGTGCACGGGTCGCTGGCCGATGTCTACGGGGTGGGATTGCTGTTCGTGGGACGATCCGGGATCGGCAAGAGTGAATGCGTGCTGGACCTCGTGGAACGCGGACACCGGCTCGTAGCCGACGACACGGTTCAGGTGTCACGGCGCGGGGCAGACGTGCTGATCGGCAAGGCCGACGACATGGCCTACCGGTACATGGAGATCCGGGGGGCGGGCCTCGTCGATGTGTCGGGGCTGTTCGGGGTCCGGGCGGTCCGGCGCCAGAAACGCATTGAAGTCGTGGTGGAACTCACCGACTGGGACAGTACGAAACCGGTCGAACGGACCGGCCTGGACACGCATACGGTGACGATTCTGGACGTTCAGGTGCCGCTGGTCACGGTCCCGCTCAATCCCGGCAAGAACATCACGGTGGTGTCCGAAGTTGTGGCGTTGAGTCATCTGTTGCGGTACACGGGGGTGAATCCGGCCCGCGAGTTCAACGAAAAGCTGATCGCGCGCATGGCGAAGCAGCGTCAGGTGCGCGAATACCTCTCGGAAGATTATGAGTGAGCCGGTGCGCGGCGTGGTGGTCGCGCATGGCGATCTGGCCGCCGGTCTCGTCTCGGTGGTGGCGGCCATCACCGGGGATCACGACACCCTGGTCGGGGTGTCGAATCGCGAATGCGGAGGCGATGGGCTCCTCGATCGACTTCGGACGGCGGTGGGTGATGGCCGGGCGGTGCTCTTTGTGGATCTTCCAGGGGGGAGTTGCTTCACCGCCGGGGCCCGATTCCGGCACGAGCGGGGCGATACACCGGTGGTGGGCGGCGTCAGCCTCCCGATGCTGGTCGATTTCGTCATGCATCCCGAGCTCGCTGTCGACGTCCGGATCGAGCACGCGGTGAACGCGGGACGACGCGCCATGAAGGTGATGGGAACGTGAGCGTCGTCCTGACCAGGGTTGACGACCGATTGATCCACGGCCAGGTGGTCGTGGGGTGGGGACAGGCCCTCGTCCCGGACCGCATCGTCCTGGCCGACGATGCGGTGGCGGAGGAGCAATGGGAACACGACATCTATCGAGCGGCGGTACCACCCGGCATTGAGACGGCGTTTGTGAGTGTGGAGGAGGCCGCCCGCCGCTTCGCCGAATGGGACCGCGCTCCCGAACGGACGCTGGTACTGGTGGGAAGCATCGAGGCGTGCCTGCGTCTGTGCGCCGCCGCACCCGGGGTGCGGGCGATCAATCTGGGGGGGATCCACCAGGCGGATGACCGGCGCCAGCGGCTGCCGTATCTGTTTCTGTCGGAGTCGGAGCTGGCCCAGTTGGAAGGGCTCGAAGAGCGGGGGGTCACGATCGTTGCGCAGGATCTGCCCACCTCACCCGCGGTAGCCCTGGACGAGTTGGCATGAGCCCCGCCACGCTGGCGTTGATGGTGTGGGGGACCGTGGTCGGCCTCGATCTGATCACCGGCCCCCAGGTGATGATCGCCCGTCCCGTGGTGGCCGGCACGGTAGCCGGATGGCTGGTGGGAGACCCGGTGGCCGGGATGACGGTGGGAGTAGTATTCGAGTGCTTCGCCCTGCATGTCATGCCTTTTGGCGCGGCCCGGTATGCGGATTACGGGATCGGGGCGGTGGTGGCGGTCCCGGTGGCGGCGGGCGCCCCGGGGGTGCTGGGGATCGGTATCGCCGCCGGGTGGGGATTGCTGGTGGCGGAGATCGGGGGATGGGGCATCCAACGGGTGCGGGAGGGCAACACCCGGGATGTCGCCCGGCACGCCGCAGCGATCGATGCCGGCGACTGGCCGGTCATCCGGGCCGTCCACCTGCGCGGGATCGTTCGAGACGGTGTGCGGGCGGCGGGGCTGTCACTCGGAGGAGTGGCGCTGGGCTCGGTGGTCCGGACCCTGGTGTCGGTCGAGGTCGGGACGGCCGTGCTGGCGGGCCTGGCGACCATCGGGGTGGCGCTCGGGACGGTGAGTGCCGCCGGCTGGCGACTGGCCGCCGGGGCCCGTGGGGGCCTCGTTGCGCTGGGGTTGGGCCTGGTGGGGGGGGCTGTATGGGTCATGGCGTGATTCGACTGCTGGGTGCAGCGTTGCTCCGCTCATTCTCGATCCAGGGCTCGTGGAGTCTGGATCGGCTGCAGGGAATCGGGTTCGCCGTGAGTATCGAACCGCTCCTGCGCCTGCTCCCCGGGGGCCGAAACGGCATCCGGTACCGGGCGGCGCTGGGGCGGGCGACGGGGTATTTCAACGCGCACCCGTTTCTCGCCGGACTGGCCGTCGGGGCCGTGGCGCGGGCGGATCGCGACGATCTTCCCCAGCCGCAGGTGGACCGGCTGCGGGCTGCGCTCAAGGGGCCCCTCGGGGCCCTGGGCGATCGGTTGGTCTGGGCCGGGGTGCTCCCCCTGGCGTCGGCGGCCGGAATCCTGGGGGTGGCGGCAGGCGGCCGCTGATCGGGGTCGGCGGGTTCCTGGTGATCTTCAACGTGCCCCACCTGCTGCTCCGGGGCTGGGGCCTGCCGGTGGGGTGGGCGCTCGGGCGAGCCGTGGCCCGCGCCATCCAGCAGCCGCTGCTCCAGCGGGGCACGGTGGTGGCCGGAATCGCGGCGGTGGCGGCGATCGGATTCATCATTCCGGTTGCGGCCACCTGGCTCCTGCGCGATTTCCCCGGAAGCGGGCGGGTCGCCGCGGGGGCGATCGGCGTGGCGACGTTTGCCCTGGCCCGGGGCCTGGCGCCGGCGCTCGGTCCGGCCCGGGTCGGGTTGCTGGCGATCGGGGCAACTCTCTTGCTGGGGTGGATATGGCGGTAGAAGAGCGGACGGTGCAGATCCGCAACGAACTCGGACTTCACGCGCGGCCCGCCGCGGAGTTTGTGCGGGTGGCGGGCCAGTTCATGTGCAGCATCGACGTGTGCAAGGATGACGGTCCATCGATTAACGGCAAGAGCATTCTGGGTCTCATGACGTTGGCCGCGGAATGCGGAAGCTCCCTCACCATCCGGGCCGACGGCGATGACGCCGCCGCGGCCCTGGAGGCCCTGGAGGCCCTCATCCGGAACGGGTTCGGCGAGTGAACGCGACGCGGGTGCTGCACGGAGTCGGGGTCTCGCCGGGCTGTGTGGTGGGGCCGGCTTTCATCGTGCACTGGGGTCTGCCGGACGTGCCCCACCGGGTGGTGCCGGAGGAGGATGTCGAGTCGGAGATCGTTCGGCTGCGTGACGCGCTCGATGCGGTCAAGACCCACCTCAAGGAACTCCGGGAGCGCACAATGGAACGAGCGGGGCTCGAGGAGGCGAAGATCTTCGAGGCCCAGGCTCTCATGCTCGATGACCCCGAGTTCATCGGTGGGGTCGAGCGCCTCATCCGGGAGAATCAGCTGAGCGCCGAGCGCGCGTTCGAGTTCCAGGCGCTCGAACTCCGGGCCCTGTGGGCGGAATCCGGCAACGCCGCGCTGCGGCAGCGGCGTTCCGACCTCGTCGGGATCGGGGTGCGCGTGCTCCAGCAACTCATGGGTCGTTCGATCGACGACATCCTGGGTGGCCGAGGTGGACGTCCGGTGGTCGTGTTTACCCGCGATCTGACGCCGGGGCTGACCGTCGAGTTCGATCGCGATTCGGTGGCCGCCTTTGCCAGTGTTGAGGGAACGCGGACCGGGCACGCGGCCATCCTCGCTCACAGTCTTGGCATCCCGTGCGTGATGGGGCTCCAGGAAGGGCTTGACGATGTGACACCGGGCACCGAGGTGATTCTGGACGGGTCGCGGGGTGTGGTGATCATCGCTCCCACGCCCGAGGAAGTCGCCGACGTTCAGGCGCGCGAAGCGCGCCGCGTGCAACTGATGGCCGCCCTGGCCCGAGAAGAACCTGGCCTGACCGCCACGGCCGACGGCGCGCCGGTGACCCTCCGGGGTAACCTCGATCTCCCCGACGAACTCGACGAAGTCGTGGCACAGCGGGCCGACGGCGTCGGGCTCCTGCGCACGGAGTTCCTGGTCCTCGGGCGTACCTCCATGCCTTCTGAGGACGAACAGGCCACCTATTTCGCCCGGGTCGCCCGGCGGTTTCCCGACGCGCCGATCGTGGTGCGAAGCTACGATCTGGGCGGGGACAAGTTTCCTGCCCCGTTTCGCCCCCCGCGCGAGCCCAATCCCTTTCTCGGATGGCGTGCCATCCGGGTGTGTCTCGATCAGCCAGAACTGTTCCGCGGTCAGGTCCGGGCCCTGCTGCGGGCGCGGACCGATGGGGATGTCCAGCTCATGCTGCCCCTGATCACCGGGGTCGATGAGGTCGAAGCGGTGCGAGCGCTCGTGACCTCCGCGGTCGCCGACCTGGAACGGGAAGGGGTCGACCACCGGCCGGATCTTCCTATCGGCGCCATGATCGAGACCCCTGCCGCGGCATTCCTGGCCGGGGAGCTGGCGGAGATCTGTGACTTCCTGAGCGTGGGGACCAACGACCTCACCCACTACGCGCTGGCCGTCGACCGGGGGAACGCGGCGCTGGCCCGCCGATTCACTCCCTTCCATCCTGCTGTCGTGCGATTGCTGCGGCTGATTGCGGAACACGCCGGCGGGCATGCCGTCAGCATCTGCGGCGAGATGGCCTCGGATCCGCTCGCGACGTGTCTGCTGCTCGGTCTGGGCTTCCGGACCTTCAGCGTGGCCCCGCCACGCATCTCCCTCGTGCGGTGGCTCATCGGTCAACTCGACGCCGGTACCCTGCAGGAGATTGCCGGACAGGCCGTTCGGGCCGGGACCCCAGAAGCGGTGGTGGCGGCGCTTCGACAGGGACTCGAATCGTTTGTCGATGCCGACCTGTTACGAGCGGCAGAGTTGCCGGACCTTTCGGCACCGGGTAGCTTCATCGATTGACCGTTCGGCACGTCCTGTCACCAGTGTCCTCGCGCATGTCACACTCCTATCTCTTTTCGTCGGAATCGGTTACCGAAGGTCACCCGGACAAGGTGGCGGACCAGATTTCGGATGCCATCCTCGACGCCATCATGGTCCAGGATCCCACCGCCCGCGTCGCCTGCGAGACGTTGGTGACCACCGGGATGGCGGTGGTGTCGGGTGAGATCACGACCTCGGCCCGGGTCAACTACCCGGCGGTGGTCCGGGACACGATTCGCGACATCGGGTATGCGCATGCGTCGGCCGGTTTCGACGCCGATACCTGCGCCGTCCTGACCTCCATCGACACCCAGTCGCCCGATATTGCCCAGGGGGTCGATACGGGCGGGGCGGGGGACCAGGGCATGATGTTCGGTTATGCCACGGACGAGACCCCGGAGCTGATGCCGTTCCCGATCATGCTCGCCCACCGCCTGACCCGTGCGCTCGCCGCCGCCTGGCGCGAGGGCCGGCTGGTGTGGCTCCGCCCGGATGGAAAGAGTCAGGTCAGCATCGAGTATGCCAATCACCGGCCGGTCGCGGTCCGCACCGTGGTGATCTCCACTCAGCACGCCCCCGAAGTGACCAGCGAGACCATCGAGGAAGCGATCCGGGAGGAGATCGTGGCTCCCGTCCTGGAGGCCTCCGGGCTCGATGCGGGGCAATGCCGGTTTCTCATCAACCCCACCGGGCGTTTTGTGGTCGGCGGTCCTCAGGGAGATGCCGGACTGACGGGCCGGAAGATCATCGTGGACACCTACGGCGGCTTCGCGCGCCACGGCGGGGGAGCCTTCAGCGGCAAGGACCCCAGCAAGGTCGATCGATCGGCGACCTATGCGGCACGGTGGGTGGCCAAGAATGTGGTCGCAGCCGGTCTCGCCTCGCGCTGCGAAGTACAGCTCGCCTACGCGATTGGCGTCGCGGAGCCGGTTTCCGTCATGGTCGACACCGGCGGAACCGGGGCCGTGCCGGATGCACAGCTCGAAGACCTGGTCAGGGAAACCTTCGATCTCACGCCGGGCGGTATCATCGATGCCCTCGAGTTGCGTGCCCCCATGTTCCGCCCCACGGCGGCCTACGGCCACTTCGGTCAGGAGCCCCGGTCGATCACGGTGGACGATCGAACCGTCAATCTGTTTACCTGGGAACGCACCGACCGGGCCGCGGCCCTGCAGGCCGCCGCGGGCCACGCGGGCGCGACTGCGACCGCGTCCTGATGGATTTCAACCGGATCAGACATGTTGACGACTGAACTCGATAAGACCGCTCCGACCGAGGGTGTGCGCTCCACCCGCGCCGTGGGTCCCGACGACTCCTTCGAGGTGGCGGATCTCGGCCTGTGGCGCCTCGGCCGTGACGAGATCCGACTCGCCGAGTATGAGATGCCGGGCCTCATGGCGCTGCGCCAACGCTACGCCGCCCGGCAGCCGCTGGCCGGAGCGAAGATCATGGGCAGCCTGCACATGACCGTCCAGACCGCGGTGTTGATTGAAACGCTGCTCGATCTGGGCGCGGATGTGCGATGGGTGAGTTGCAATATCTTCTCGACCCAGGACCACGCGGCGGCGGCCGTGGCGGTTGGCCGCGACGGAACGCCCGATACCCCACGAGGGATTGCGGTGTATGCGTGGAAGGGCGAGACACTCGACGAGTACTGGTCGTGTACGGAACGCGCGCTCCGCTGGCCGGATGGATCGGGACCGGATCTCATCGTCGACGATGGCGGGGACGCCACCCTGCTCGTGCACAAAGGGTTGGAATTCGAACGCGCAGGACGCGTGCCGGCCTTTGATCCGGCAACCGAACCCGAGGAATGGGGCGTGATTCTCGGTACCCTGCGGCGACTCCAGGAGACCCAGCCCGGACGCTGGGCGGCCACCGCCCCCGGCATCCGCGGGGTCAGTGAAGAAACCACCACGGGCGTACACCGGCTCTACCAGATGGCCGAGGAGGGTTCACTGCTGTTCCCGGCCATCAACGTCAACGACTCGGTCACCAAGTCGAAGTTCGACAACATCTACGGCTGCCGGCACTCGCTCCCCGACGGTCTCGCTCGGGCCACCGACGTGATGCTCGGCGGCAAGGTGGCGGTGGTGGCGGGGTACGGTGAGGTCGGCAAGGGTGCGCTCAGGCACTCCGCGGCCAGGGTTGTCGGGTGATCGTTACGGAGATCGATCCGATCTGTGCCCTTCAGGCGGCGATGGAGGGCTTCGAAGTCGAAACAATGGATGCGGTGGTGGGCACCGCGGACATCTTCATTACCGCGACCGGAAACTTCAATATCATTACGGCGGACCACATGGCGCGGATGAAGGACAAGGCCATCGTCGGTAATATCGGCCACTTCGACAACGAGATCGACATGGCCGGCCTCCAGGCCATCGAGGGCATCGAACGGCGCAACATCAAACCGCAGTATGACGAATGGATCTTTCCCGACGGGCACAGTGTGTTGATCCTCGCCGAGGGACGGTTGTTGAACCTGGGATGCGCCACCGGCCATCCGAGCTTCGTCATGTCCGCCTCCTTCACCAATCAGGTGCTGGCTCAACTCGAGCTGTGGCAACATCCGGACCGGTACGAACGGCAGGTGTACATGTTGCCCAAGACCCTCGACGAGGAGGTCGCCCGGTTGCACCTCGACCATCTGGGGGTCAAGCTCACTACGTTGACTCCTGAACAGGCCGGGTATCTCGGCGTGCCGGCCGAGGGACCGTACAAGCCCGATCACTATCGGTACTGAGCGGGCCGGGGTGGAGGCCCCCGTTGATGGTTGAAGTAACGGTTGCACAACTCCGGATGGACCCCAACACCAACAGCCCCGTCGTGGTGTTGCGGGAGAAGGACGGTGTGCGCGAGCTTCCCATCTGGATCGGACCGAACGAGGCGAGTGCCATCGCGATGGAGCTGGCCGGTGTCAAGTTTGCCCGGCCCCTGACCCACGACCTGGTGCGCCAGATCATCGTCGGCCTCGGCGCCCGCCTGCACCAGGTGTGCATCACGACGGTGGAGAACAACACCTACTATGCCGAGCTGGAGCTCCGCCGGGACGGCCAGGTCGTCCAGGTCGACGCGCGGCCGTCGGACAGCATTGCGGTGGCCCTGCGACTCAATGCCCCGATCTTCGCCAATGAGGATCTGTTCCCCGACCCGAATGACCCGGCGCCGTCGCCGTCTCCCCTCGATGCCGATCGGCTCAGGGATTACCTCAAGGATCTGGATCCGGAAGATTTCGGCAAGTTTCAGATGTAGCCGCTGGCGGTGGATGCCCCTGCTGGGCGGGATCGGTGTCGCGGTGCCGGGCGGTGGCGCTGCGGGTCAACAGGTCTTCCGCGTCGACGGCCGGGTGCGTCAGGTGCGGGCCACCGACACGGTGCCGGCGGCGGGGGGCGAAGTCACCCTCCACCAGGTCCGGCTGGACGGCGGTTCGCCGGTCGACTCGGGTCGGACCGATGCGAACGGGCGCTTTGCGCTTCGCGTTGGGAATCCCGACACGACCGCCATGTACATCGTGAGCGCGGTCTTTCGCGGCATCACGTACTTCTCGAGTGCCCTGAATGCTGCGCCCGGTCGCGAGGTCACGAGTCGCGTCACGGTGTTCGTCTACGACACCACGAGTATCGGGGCACCGGTGCGTCTCGCGCAACGTCATGTGGTGATCCGCGATCCTGACCCCGACGGCTCCCGTCC
>Ga0114931_10001117_pt1 | contig 34186 bp, 30 predicted proteins | sample 2SBtaG_FD_89579 | JGI IMG/M metagenome (GOLD analysis project Ga0114931, IMG submission 89579) | Deep subsurface microbial communities from Kolumbo volcano to uncover new lineages of life (NeLLi) - 2SBTROV14_V59a metaG | ecosystem: Environmental > Aquatic > Marine > Volcanic | place: Kolumbo...
CCCAGGCGCTCGCGCACGGCGCGGCGCCAGCCGGCGCCCATGCGCACCCCGACCATGCGCTTGAAATTGGGCGCGATCGCCGGGCAGATCTGGTATGGCCCGGCGTCGGTCACGGCCTCGATATCGCGCACGATCAGGTCATCGCCCACGGTGATGCGCAGCCACATGTCGTGCAGGGGCTCGCCCGCCCCGATCCGGCCGCGAAACTCGTTGGCGAACCCGTAGGTTTTGACGTCGCTCAGATGCGCCTCGATGTCGAACAGCCCGTCGGCCCGCAGGAATCCGTTGAACTCGATGTCGCGGGTGTGCAGGTGCTCGCGCTCCGCGGGAGGTGACAGGGGCATGGGGGCGACCTCGTTATGCTCAGGCGCGCACTATAGGGGCGGGCGCCGCGCGGTCAATGGAGGCCGCCGCCGTCGCCCAACGCCTCCGACGCTGGCGTCTTCGCCTCGCCGGCGCTTTCGGCTTTTTCCGAGAGCGGGACTACCCGAATCGCGGTGATCTGGTTGCGCTGGCGCCCGGCGATCTCGAAGCGGAAGCCGTGAAACACGAAGGTCTGACCCACCTCCGGGATGCGTCGCGCCTCGTGCAGCACCAGCCCGGCGATGGTGGCGGCCTCCTCGTCGGGCAGGCGCCATTCGAACTGCCGGTTCAGGTCGCGCAGGGTCACGCCGCCGTCGACCAGCAGCGACCCGTCCTTTTGCAGTTTGACCCCCTCGATGGGAATGTCGTGCTCATCGGATATCTCGCCCACGATCTCCTCCAGGATATCCTCCAGGGTGACGATGCCGAGCACCTCGCCGTACTCGTCCACCACGATGGCGAAATGCTCGTGGCGGGCGCGGAAGGCCTGAAGCTGGGATAGAAGGTCCGTCGATTCCGGGATGAACCACGGCGGGTTGGCGATCGAGAGCACGTCCAACTGGTCCAGGTTCGGTTGTGCCTGCACGGCGCGCAGGAGCGCCTTGACGTGGAGCACGCCGACAATGTTGTCCGGCTCGTCCTTCCATAGGGGCAGGCGCGTGTGCGGGCTCTCCAGCACTTCGTGAACAATGGCGGCGGGCGGCTGGGTAGCGTCGATGGAAACCACTTTCTTGCGGTGGGTGATAATGTCGGAGACTTCCACGTCCGCCAGATCGAGCACCGAGCGCAACATCGCCCGTTCGTGCTTGACCTCCTCGCTCGCGCCGGCGTGCATGTCGATGGCGCCGCGTAGCTCCTCCTCGGAGTGCTCCGGGCTGAGGGTCGCCGCCAGCTCGATGCCCATGAGCCGCAGGGTGCCGCGCACGATCACCTGGATGGCATGGGTAATGGGAAAGAGCACGCGCACCACCACGTGCACCACCGGCGCGACCGCGAGCGCGACCCGGTCCGCGTTATGCAGGGCGTAGGTCTTGGGCAAGACCTCGGCGAAGATCAGGACCAGGAGGGTCATGACCACGGTCGCGTAGGCCACGCCCGCGTCCCCCGCCAGGCCGATCAACACGCCGGTCGCCAGCGCCGAGGCCATGATATTGACCAGGTTGTTGCCGAGCAGGATGGCGCCGATCAGCCGTTCCTTGCGGCGCCACAACTCGTTGACCAGCGCCGCCCGTCGGTCGCCTTGCTGCTCCAGGTTGTGCATGCGCGGCAGGGAGACCGCGGTTAACGAGGTTTCCGACCCGGAAAAAAAGGCGGACAGGACCAGCAGCACCAGGATGGCGCCGAGGGGTATGAGAAGCTCTATCTCCATGATGGGGTTTATCGCGTTATTCGTGAATTCGGCTCTGGGCCGGGGAGCATGACCCGGTCTACGCCGCCGCGGCGTCGGTCAACAACGTCTCCACCGCCGCCAGATCGACCTGGTCGGTGACGAACGCCCGACCGATTCCGCGCGCGAGCACGAAGGCGACGCGGCCGTCGCGCACCTTTTTGTCCCGATGCATGTGCGCGATCAGCCGGCGCGCGTCCCACACCCGTCCCTGTACGCTGTCGAGGCCGGTCGGCAGGCCGAGGGCGGCCAAGTGGCGGCGCACGCGCGCGGCGTCCTCCGTTGGGCACAGACCGAGCCCGGCCGACAGATCGAAGGCCATGACCATGCCGATGGCGACCGCCTCGCCGTGGCGCAACTCGTCGCCGAAGCCGGTCTCCGCCTCCAGGGCGTGGGCGAAGGTATGGCCCAGGTTGAGCAGCGCCCGCGCGCCGGCCTCGCGCTCGTCGGCGGCCACGATGGCGGCCTTGGCCGCGCAGCCGGTCAGGACCGCGTGGCGCAGCGCGGCCGGGTCGCACTCGATCACCCCCGCGCCATGGCCTTCCAGCCAGGCGAAAAATTCGGGCCGGTCGATCAGGCCGTATTTCGCCAGTTCCGCGTAGCCGGCCAATAGCTCGCGCCGGGGCAGGGTGGTCAGCACGTCCATATCCGCCAGCACCAGGCGCGGTTGATGAAAACTGCCCACCAGGTTCTTGCCGCGCGCCGTGTCGATCCCGGTCTTGCCGCCGACCGAGCTGTCGACCTGCGCCAGGAGCGTGGTTGGCACCTGCACGAATTCGATACCGCGCAGGACGATGGCGGCGGCGAAGCCGGTGAGATCGCCGATCACCCCGCCGCCCAGGGCAACCAGGGTGGTTCTTCGCTCGACCCCGAGCTCCAGGAGCCGATCGATCAGGCGCGCCAGATGCTCGAAGGATTTGGTCTGCTCCCCGGGCGGCAGGACGACCGCCTCGTAGGCGATCCCGGCGTCGCCAAGCGCCCGCTCCAGGGTCGCCAGGTACAGCGCCGCCACGTTGCGGTCGGTCACGATGATGGTGCGTGGTTGGCGCAGCACGGGCGCCATGTGGCGCCCGGCCTGGGCCAAAAGGTCGCCGCCTACCAGGATGTCGTAGCCGCGCGCGCCCAGCTCGACCCGGCGGCGTCCCACTTCGCTCACGACGGCGAGTCCGGCCCAGGCGCGCGGGTCACGCGATTCAGGTCCGGCGCGCCGGCCAGGTAGTCGGCGATGGCCGCCCGCACCCGGCCCACGGTGACCTCGGGCGGGCCGTCCTGGCTGTCCACGGTGATATCGGCCTCGGCGTAGATGGGATAGCGCTCCGCCATCAGGCGCTCCAGGATGGCCCTGGGGTCGCCGCGCCTGAGCAGCGGCCGATTGTTGCGCCGCCCGGTGCGCCTGACCAGCAGGTCCAGATCGGCGCGCAGCCAGATGGAGATCGCCCGGTCGTGAATCTCCCGGCGGGTGCGCTCGTGCATGAACGCTCCGCCCCCGGTTGCCAGAACGTGCGGCGGGCCGGAGAGCAGGCGCGCGATCACGCGCCGCTCGCCGTCGCGAAACGCCGGTTCGCCGTGTTGCTCGAAGATATCCTCGATCGAACAGCCGGCGGCGGCTTCGATCTCCGCGTCGGCGTCGATGAAATCCAGCCCAAGCTCCGCGGCCAGGCGGCGCCCGATGCAGGATTTGCCGGCGCCCATGAGGCCGACCAGCACGATCGCCCGGGGCAGCTCGGGAATGCTTGATGCGCTCATCTCGGCGGTGCAATTCGTGGCCCGACACGAGCAAACCAAGTTGCCAGCCCGCCGGCGCGATGGTTAGATTGCCGCAAATTCGCCACAGTCGAAACCTATCATATAAATGGCGGCGCGGGGCAAGGCCGCGTCGAACCGAACCATCGCGGAAGAAGACCACGGATCATTGGCGGACGCCGCGCAAGTTATGCGCCACGCCGCGCATTTCGTCCACATTTAGCGTTCGTCAATATACCCCATGAGAAAATCAGTTCTGTTCGCCGTTGTCCTTTTTTCCGGCTTGCTTGTCACCGGCGCCGTTTTTCTTGCCACCTGGGATATCCCGTCGCCGGCGGGCTCCATCGAAAAGGTGCTGCCCGATGATCGGTTTCCGCGCTGAGCCCAACCATATCGCGCCAGGCCCCGCCGTTGCCCTCGTGCTCTTGGGGCTCGGGCTCGGGTTCGGCGGAGCGACGGTCGCGCAAGCCCAGGAGTCGGCGACGGCGCCGATTCGCCTGTTTCCACGGACCGATTTGCAGCCGCCCGCCGTCGAGGCCGAACCGACGGCGCTTGGGCTCGCCGAGCCCGCCGCCCCAGAGACTAACGCCCCAGGGACTGACGTCCAGGGGACTGTACTTTCGGCACCGGCCGAGGCCGGGTTGCCCGTGTCCATTCCCCGGCCGCGCCTGGGAGGAATCGAGATCAACTCCCTGGCCGAGGTTTCCCCGGAGACGATCGGCGTTCTCGGCCCGCGCGAGGGCGGGTTCGGGTTGGACATGTGGCGTGGCACCGACCGGTCCGTGGCGCGGCCGCTTCTGGCGCGTCTGCCGGGCGACATGCCCTCGCCTGCCATGCACGACATGGCGCGCCGCCTGCTGCTGTCCGTGACCGCGCCGCCGGCGGGCGCCGGGGCCGGGTCGGGGCCGGGCGGCGGCGTCCTGGTCGCCGGGTTGGGCATCGGGCCATCGCCAAGCGTGGGCGCCGAATCGAACGGCGCCGAATCGAACGGTATCGACTTTTTGACCCTGCGCATCGAGCGCCTGATGGCTTTGGGCGATATTCCCGCCTTCAATCGCCTGCTCGATGCGGTGCCGGTACGCCAGGAGACCCAGGCCATCGGCCGGGCGCGCGTGGACGGGCTTTGGCTGGCCGGAAATTACGACGGGGCCTGCAAGTTGGTGCGCGGCCGGATCGGCCAATACCACGCGGAGGTCTATTGGCAGAAGGCGCTCGTTTTCTGCCAGTTTCTGGCCGGCGAGGTAGACCAGGGCATGCTCGGGCTCGATCTCCTGCGCGAGCAGGGGGGCGCCGACGATGCCTTGTTCTTCGCCCTGGCGGACGCGCTGGGCGGGGGCGAGCCCGAGGCGCTGCCAGCGGGCGATCCTTCGCCTTTGCATCTGGCCATGATGCTGGCGGCGGGCCTGCCCATGGACACCGAAATGCCGCAAGACGCCGCCCCGGCGATTCTGTATGCCCTGGCGCGCGCCGCCAGCGCGCCGCCGGAGACCCGGGTCCTGGCCGCGGAGCGGGCATGCGCCCGCGGCATGATCGACGGCGCGGCCCTGGGCGAGGCCTACGACTCGTTTATCTTCAAGCCCGACGATCTGAGCAACGCGCTCAGCGAGGCCGCCGCGCAGGAGGGTCCGCGCGCGCGCGCCCTGCTGTATCAGGCGGCGCGTGACGAGACCATCCCGGCGACCCGCGCCGAGGTCTTGCGCGTGGCCCTTGAGCGCGCCGTCGAGGATGGTACCTACCAGGCGAGCGTCGCGGCGCTGAGCCCCATGCTGCGGGAGCTTCCCGTGACGCCGGAGCTGGCGTGGCTGGCCACCGCGGCCGGGCGCGCCTTGTATGCGGCGGGCGAGCCCGAGCAGGCGAGCGCGTGGCTGACCCTGGGCCGGCAGGAGGCGATCCTCAACCCGCAGGCGTCCACCGCCGTGGCGGCGCTGTGGCCCTATTCCCGCCTGGCCGGGCGGGGCAGCCAGACCGCCTCCGGGGACCTGGCCGCCTGGGGCGACATTCGCGTGGGCATTGGCGATCCGGTCCCGCCGCGCGCGCGAAGCCTATTGCGCGCCGCGTTCCAGGCCCTGGGCGAGCGCGATCCCATGGCCTGGGCGCCGATCGCCGCCACCGCCGAGGCGGGCGCGCGGCCCATGCCCGATGCCGCCTTCGTGTTCGCCCTGGGCGACGCGAGCGAGGCCGGCCGCGTGGGCGAGACGGTGCTGCTCTCGCTGATCGTGCTGGGCGAGCGCGGCCCGGCGGGGAGTCATGTCCTGGCGCTCGAATCCGTCATATCCGCGCTGCGCCGCGTCGGGCTGGACGCCGAAGCCCGGGCGTTGGCCATAGAGGCGGCGATCGCCAGCGGCGTGTGAGCCGCGCCGACCCCATGGGCGCGCGGCAAGGCGCGGCTGGCCCGGAGCCCCGGTATCTGGAGTCCTTTCTTGAGATGCTCGTGGCCGAGCGGGGCGCGGCCGCCAACACGATCGAAGCGTACCGCCGCGACGTGCGGGATTTCGCCGCCTTTGTCGCCGGGCGCGGGCGGGCGCTGGACGCGGCCCGGGTCGAGGATGTGCGCGCCTATCTGAGCGCGCTGGCGCGGGCCGGCCTGGCACCGCGCACCGCCGCGCGGCGGCTTTCGGCGCTGCGCCAGTTTCATCGCTTTCTGGTTGCCGACGGCCTTCGCGACAGCGACCCCACGGCGACCGTGGATAGCCCGCGCCGGGGCCGGCCGTTGCCCAAGATCCTGAGCGAGGCCGAGGTCGACCGGCTGCTCGCCGCCGCCCGCGCGGGCACGAACCTGAAGGACCTGAGCCTGGCCGCCCTGGTGGAACTGCTCTATGCCACGGGCCTCCGGGTCTCGGAGCTGATCGCCCTGCCCCGCGCGGCCGTGGCGCGGGACCCACGCGTCCTGATCGTGCGCGGCAAGGGCGGCAAGGAGCGCATGGTGCCCGTGGGCGGGCACGCCCGCGCGGCCCTGGCCCGCTATGGCACCGCCCTGGAGCGCGCCGAGGCGGCGCGCGGCGGGCGTAACCGCGGTGTCCGGTGGCTGCTGCCCTCGGGTCCCGCCGGGGGGCACCTCACGCGCCAGCGGGTCGGCCAGATTCTGAAGGAGCTGGCCGCGCGCGCCGGGCTCGACCCGGCCAGGGTCTCGCCCCACGTGCTGCGTCATGCCTTCGCCAGCCACCTGCTCGATCACGGCGCGGACCTGCGCGCGCTCCAGACCATGCTCGGCCACGCGGACATCTCCACCACGCAGATCTATACCCACGTTCTCGATGCCCGCCTGCGCGCCCTGGTCCAGGCCCATCATCCGCTGGCCCGCGAGGATAGGGCGCGCGCCGGTTGACAAGGCGGGGCTGGATGCGCACTGTCCGGCCCGATTTCGCGCCGCGACACGGCCGAGGCGCGCTCCCCGAAATTTATTGTCCCCGAACCGCTTCGCCATGGGAGAGAGCTCATGAGCTTCACAATCGTCGAACCGGCGCCCGCGCGCCTCAACCGCAGCGAACTCGCCGTGCCCGGCAGCAGCCCGGCGCTATTCGAGAAAGCCGCCAAGTCCGCCGCCGACGTCATCTTCCTCGACCTGGAGGACGCGGTGGCCCCGGACGACAAGGAGCAGGCGCGCAAGAACATCATCGAGGCGATCAATGACGTGGACTGGGGCGCCAAGACGCTCTCGGTGCGCATCAACGGCCTGGATACCCATTACATGTACCGCGATGTGGTGGACGTGCTGGAGCAGACCAACGGGCGCCTGGATTTGATCATGATTCCCAAGGTTGGCACCGCGGCCGATGTTTACGCCGTGGACATGCTGGCGACCCAGGTCGAGGATGCCGTGGGACGGACCAAGCGCGTGGGCTTCGAGCACATCATCGAAACCGCGCTCGGCATGGCCAACGTGGACGAGATCGCCGCCGCCTCCAAGCGCAACGAAAGCCTGCACTTCGGCGTCGCCGACTACGCCGCCTCCACCAAGGCGCGCACCACGGTGATCGGCGGCCCCAACAAGATTTATGGGGTCTTGACCGACAAGGACGAGGCCGGCAACCGCGCATATCATTGGGGCGACATGTGGCACTACGCGATCTCGCGCATGGTGGTGGCCGCGCGCGCCCATGGCTTGCGCCCCATCGACGGGCCGTTCGGCGACTTTTCCGATCCGGACGGGTTCGTGGCTCAGGCAAACCGCGCCGCCGCGCTCGGTTGCGAGGGCAAGTGGGCGATCCACCCGAACCAGATCGCCCTCGCCAACCAGGTCAACAGCCCCTCGGAGGAGGAGGTGACCCGGGCCAAGCGCATCATCGAGGCCATGGAACAGGCCAAGCGCGAGGGCAAGGGCGCGGTCGCCCTGGACGGGCGCCTGATCGACATCGCCTCGATCAAGCAGGCCGAGGTCATGGTCCACAAGGCCGAGCGGATCACCGCCGCCGGGGTGTAGAAAAAAGAGAGGGCGTCATTCCAGCTCCACCGCGTAGGAGTCGACCGGCGGCGGGGTCTTGATCAGGCCCATCTTCTCCAGGAAGGCCGCGAAGCGGGCGTAGCGGCCCCGATCGAGGGCCGCCGGCCGGAGCGCGAAGCGCGGGATCGTATCGCGCCAGGCGCGCCGGTTGAGCTCGTCGTCCAGGCCCGCCTTGTAGCCCGTGAACAGCGCCCAGGCCTCCTTTGGATGATTGACCAGGTACTGCACCCCGCGCTCGATGGCGCGCATCGCCTTGGCCAGGCGCGGATCGTCCAGGCGCTCCCGGTTGGCGACCAGGATCAATTCGTCGTAGGGCGGCACGCCCTCCTCCTCCACGTAGAAGGCGCGCCCCTCGCGCCCCTCGATGGCCAGTTGGTTGAGCTCGAAGTTGCGGTAGGCGCCGATCACCGCGTCCACCTGGCCGGACAGCAGGGACGGGCTAAGGGAGAAGTTGACGTTGACCAGCGTCACGTCGTCGAGGCTCAGGCCGTGGCGGGCGAGCATCGCCTTGAGCATTACGTCCTCGAATCCGCCGACCGAGAAGCCCACCGTGCGCCCCTTGAGGTCGGCGATGGATTTGAACGGCCCGTCGGCGAGTACGAGCAAGGTGCTAAGCGGCGTCGCCACCAGGGTGCCCACGCGCGCCAGCGGTAGCCCCGCGGCCGCCTGCATGTGCAGTTGCGGCTGATAGGAAACCGCCAGGTCCGCCTGCCCCGCGGCCACCAGCTTGGGCGGGTCGTTTGGGTTGGCCGGCTCGACCAGGGTCACCTCCAGTCCCTCCTCGGCGAAAAAGCCCTTTTCCTTGGCCACGATGAGGGGCCCGTGGTCCGGGTTGACGAACCAGTCGAGCAGGATGGTGAGCGGCTCGGCGCGCGCCGGCGCGGCGGCGAGCAGCAGGCCGAATGCCACGGCGAACGCGGCAAGGGGGCGGTAACAGGTGGCTGGCATGGCTCGGATCTCCCGTTCGGTTGCGCCAAGGAGATCCGGGAGAGGCGGCGGGCGGGGCCGGGATGCTTGACCCACGGCCGGTTCCGTTCCCTGCGCCGGCATGACCCGGATCAGGTTCGAAGGGTCACCGCATGCCCGATTGGCAACGTTTTCTCAGCCCGTCTTATGGGCTCCCCTAGGAACGGGCGTGATGATGGGAAGCGGGCGCGGTCAAGTCAAGCGCGCCCGGCGATTCGGTATCCCACGCGCGGAAAGTGCACCGCCACGTGGCCGACGCGCGCGTCCTCCCGATCGAGGGCGATGGTCTGGGCGTCGAGGGCGCGCACCTGGCCCGCCACCGCCGGCGCGCCGCTCACCCCCGTGGGCGTGACCTCCACGGGATCGCCGGGCGCCAGGCCCAGGAGATCGTCGCCATCGACGGCGGTGGGGCCTTGGGGCGTGGCCGCGTGGGCGATCTCCAGCGCCTGGGCGGCGCTCATCTCCGTGGACGTGCCGTGGCCGATGGCGGCCACCCGCGCTTCCCACGCGCACAGGTTGGGGAAGCCGGCGAGGAACGCCGGCCCCCGGGAATAGCGGCCCCGGATAAACCAGACGATGTAGTAGGCGAGGGCATCGGGCAGACCCGGCGCGTCGCCCAGCATGAACCGGCGGCCCGTGGCCAGGCGCTCCTCGATCCAGCCGATCTGGGCGCGTAGCTCGGCCAGCGTGTGCGGCAGGGCCGCTTGGAGCGCCGCCATGTCGTAGCCGGGGCCGAAATAAAGCGGCCCCCGGTCGGCGGCGAAGGCGGGCGGCATGTCGTCCCCCGCGTCGGCGAACACGAGAGCGATCACCGCCGTGAACAGGGGCCCGTCGATCCACTGCCCCACGCCCCAGGCGAGGCCGTTGGCGCCGCCGGGAAAGAGGGTCGGCGCGGGAACCCGCCGTTCCAACTCGCGCAAGATGCACGGGCTGTCGCAATAGACGTCCGCGCCGATCTGCATGACCGGGGTTAGCCGGTAGCCGCCGGTCAGGGGCATCAGGTCCGGCTTGGGTGGCAGACGCGGAATCTCCACGGAGCGCCAGGCCAGCTTCTTGATGCCGAGGGCCACGCGCACCTTCTCCGAAACCGGCGATTGGGGGTAGTGATGGAGGATGATGTGGGACATGGGTGAAGGTCTTCCTATCGTTTACCGCCGTATTCGCGCGCGGCCGCGTCCGCCGTGACGAGCCCGTCGCGCACGTCGCGGGCGCGCGCCGCCGGGTCGCGGGCGCCCGGGTCGCCCAGGCCCCCGCCGCCCGGCATCTCCAGGATCAGGCGGTCGCCCGCGGGCACCATGGAGCGGCCCTTGCCGGGCAGGTTCGCGCCCGACGCGAGGCGCACCCGCCCGCGCGCGCCGTCGCGCCCGCCGCCGCGCCCGCGCGCCGGATGCTGGACCCGGTCGAACATGCTGGACACGGCGAAGGGCGCGCCCGTGGCATGGGTGATCTCCATCACTTGGCCCGTGCCGCCGCGGTATTGGCCGGGCCCGCCGGAATCGGTTCTGTACTCCTTGCGCCAGACGATGATCGGGGCCACGGTCTCGTTGATCTCCACGGGGGTGTTGCGCACACCCGAGGGAAAGGCGGTCGCGTCCAGGCCGTCCTTGCCCGGGCGCGCGCCGGTGCCGCCGGCATGGAACATGCTGATGGTGAAGGCCGGGCCTGGTCGCTCGTCGCCCCCACCGGCGATGCCGTGGCCGCCCAGCAGGGTCGGGATCCACAGGCACGACGTGCCTTCCGCGGGCACCGCCTCGGGCCGTGCCTGATAGAGGCACCCCAGCACCACGTCGGGCAGCATCTGGCCGATGATGTGGCGCGCGGTCACCGCGCACGGCGGCGGCGCGTTCAGGATCGAGCCCTCGGGGGCGGTGACCCGCACCGGGGCGAGCGAGCCCGCGTTGTTGGGCACCGCGCCGCCGATCACGCAGCGCACCCCGAAGGAGGCGTAGGCCTGGGTATAGGTGAGCGGCACGTTGATGCCGTAGCTGGAAACTGGCGAGGTGCCCGAAAAATCGATGTCGATGCCGTCCGCGCCCACGGTCATGGCCGCCACCAGGTCGATCGGCGCCTCGAAGCCGTCCATGCGCATGGCGTTCTCGTAGGTGCCGAAGGGCAGGGCGCGGATCTCCTCCAGCATGGCCGCGCGCGAGCTGTCCACGATGGTTTCGGCGAGCGGCGCCAAGCTGTCCAGGGCGAACTCGTCCATCATGGCCACCAGCCGTTGGCCGCCGATCTCGTTGCACGCCGCCAGCGAATAGAGATCGCCCTCCACCTGCACCGGCTCGCGCACGTTGGCGCGCACGATGGCCAGGAGTGAGTCGTTCATCGCGCCGCCCTGGGCGAGCGCCATGATGGGGATGCGCAGGCCCTCCTCGAAGACCTGGCGCGCGTCGGCGCCGAAGCCGCGCCCGCCCACGTCGACCACGTGGCTGGTGGAGGCGAACAAGGCGACCGCGCGGCCATCGCGAAAGGTGGGGGTAACCACGGTAAAGTCGTGCATGTGCCCAGTGCCGAGCCACGGGTCGTTGGTGATGTAGGCGTCTCCCTCGGCCATGGTCGCGGCCGGATAGCGCTCCAGGAAGAAGCCGACCGAGGCGGCCATGGCGTTGACATGGCCCGGCGTGCCGGTCACCGCCTGGGCGAGCATGCGGCCGTCCAGGTCGAACACCCCGGCGGAGAGATCGCCGGCCTCGCGCACCGAGGTCGAAAACGCCGTGCGGATCAGGGTCTGCGCCTGCTCCTCGACCACCGAGAGCAGGCGGTTCCACATGATCTGCCGGCGCACCCGGTCCAGGGCGGTTGACTCGTTCATGCTTGCGGCGCTCGTCGGGTCATGGGTCGATCGGCTCCTTTACCTCCACGGCATCCAGCCGGCCAGGCCCAGCCACGCGACCGCCCCGGCCATGGACAGGATCGTGATTGGAAACCCGCATTTGGCGTGCTCGAGAAAACTGAGCCGAACCCCCACGCTCGCCGCCCGCTCGACCACGATGATGTTCGCCAGGCTGCCCAGCAGCAACATGTTTCCGGCCAGGGTCGACAAGGCGGCGAGCCCGTACAGGGCGCCGTCCGGCGCGCCTGGCCACAGCTTGAGGATCAGCATGACCGTGGGCACGTTGCCGATCAAGTTGCTGGCCACCAGGCTGAGCGGCGCCATGAGCGCCAGGCTGTCCGGGATCAGGCCGTGGCCTTCGAACCACGCCATGCTCCGCGCCGCGAGATCGATGTCGGCCAGGCTGCCGGTGACGATGAACAGGCAGACAAAAAGCATGAGCAGGTGCCAGTCCACCGAGTCCAGAATCCGGCGGCTCTCGATACGCCGGCTGACCAGCAACGCCGCCGCGATCAGGAGAGCGGCCACCTCGCGCGGGATCGGTGTCGCGAACAGAGCGATCAGCCCCACGGTGGCCAGCAATGCCTTGGCTGTCTGTATGCGGTCCGGCGGCGGGATGTCCGGGGCGGCCGCGCGCGCCGGGCGGGCGTCGAGGGCGCCGCGCCATATCCTGGCAACGACCACGTAGACTAGCGCCGACGCGACCAGCGCGGGACCCGCGCACGCCAGAAGGAACTCCCAGAAATCGAGACCCCCGACCTGACCGATCAGGATGTTCTGCGGGTTGCCGATGAGGGTCGCGGCCGATCCTCCATTGCTGGCCGCGGCCAGCGCGATGAGGAAGGGCCGTGGGTCCAGGCCGCGCCGTTGCGCGCCGGTGCACAGGATCGGCGCCATGGCAAAGACAACGATGTCGTTGGCCAAAATCGCGGACAATCCCGCCGCGACGATCACCACCGAGGCCAGGAGCGCGCGCGGCGAGAGATCGGCGAAGGCCAGGCGCGCGGCGCACCAATCGTAAAAGCCCGCCACGCCGAACTGTCCAGACAGAATCATAAGCCCGAACAGCAAAAGCAGCGTCGGCATGTCGATGTAGGCGCCCATGCGCTCGACGTCGACGGCGCCGGTCGCCAGAAGCACCGCGACCGCGACGAAAAGGATCGCCGCGCGGCCCATGCGCAGGCCAGGAACGCGCCCGACCGCCATCCCCAGATAGGCGGCGACGAAGACGCCCAGGACAATGATCTCGGACAAGGACCCGTCGGCCCTCTAGCGCGACGACATTGTGGAAGACCGGGTCATTCGCGCCTTGCTTTCAGGAACGGGCATCGATCCGCTCGATCGGGCCGGGCCAAGACAGAAGCTTGCGATCCGCGGTCATTAGGCGCGCGCCGTGGCGCAATGCCGTCGCCACGATAATGCGATCCGCGGGGTCGCCATGCATGTCATCGAATTCTCCCGCGACCACGGCGATCTCGCCGTCCAGGGGCAATTCGCCGACGCCTAGCTCGATCAAGCCGCGACGCCAGGGTCCAAGCGGGCGGCGCACCCCCAACCGACCCTTCGATCCGAGCATCGCGATCTCCCAGAACGATATGGCGGAAACAACCAGGGCGTCGTTTTGCAAGGCGCGATCCGCCTGTTCGCGCGCGGACACGCCCAACTCTCCGGCGCCTTGGTCGAGCCATACCAGCACGTGCGTGTCCAGCAGGATCACTCCTTGAACGCCTCCCACTCCACGTCAACCGGTTCGATGATATCTCCCTTGATCTCGAACATGCCCTTGTGCGCCCCGAACAGCGATTTAGGCCGCTTCTTGATAGGTCCTAGTTCGGCGACGGCGCGCCCGTTCTTGGTAATGACAAGCACCTCGCCGGTTTCCGCCACTTCATCCAGAAGCCGCAAGCACTTCGCCTTGAACTCGGAGGCCTTGATCTGCTTCATGTTCGATTCTCCATGACCATGGTCATGACCATAGTCATATAAGAGCAGGCTGGCAAGCAGGTGGCGTCAGCACCAGGTAGCCGCGCGCGTCCACCGCCGCCGTGAAGGCCGTGGGCACGACGGTCGTGGTCTGGTCCTCGACAATCAGCGCCGGGCCTTCGATCGCCATGCCCGGGCTAAGATCGGCGCGGCGATGGATCGCCGTCTCCACCATGGCCGCGCACTCCGCGTCGAACGCCGGGCGGTGCCCGGCGGGCGCCGGAGCCGTGGCCCGCGCGGGGGCTGGCTGCGCGTCCGTAACCGGCGTCGCGGTCGTGCGCACGCCAAGCGTCCAGCTCAAGATCTCCACGTCCAGGTTCGGGATCGTGCGCCCGTAGAGCGCCGTATAGGCGGTGTCGAACGCGTCCTGCAAGCGCGCGCCGTCGGCCGCCTCCAGCGGCCGGATCGGGAGCGCGACGCTGATCTCGTGGCCCTGGCCGATGTAGCGCATGTAGGCGGCGCGCGCCTCCTCCAGGGGCTGGCCCGGCGCCGCCGGCTCGACGATGGCGCGGGCCTCGGCGTGCATCTCCGCCATGGTCCGGTTGATCGCGTGCGTATCCAGATCGCGTAGGCGTTGATAACGGCTGCGCACCACCTCGTAGGCAACCGGCGCGCGCAGGAAACCGATGGCCGAGCCCACGCCGGCCCCGGTGGGTACGATAACGCGAGTAATTCCCAGCTTGCGCGCCAGCCGCGCGGCGTGCAGCGGCGCCGCCCCGCCGAAGGCGATGAGCGTGCGCGCGGCCACGTCCTTGCCCCATTCGATGGCGTGCACGCGCGCCGCGTTGGCCATGTTCTCGTCCACCACCTCGGCGACCGCGTAGGCGGCCTCGGCGCCGGCGAGCCCCATGGGGCGGAGCGCCCGCTCCAACGCCTCGTTCGCGCGCGCGGGCGCGAGCCCGACCGAGCCGCCGGCGAAGGACGCCGGTTCGATGCGTCCGAGGGCGACGTCCGCGTCGGTCACGGTCGCCGCCTCGCCGCCCTGGTCGTAGCACGCGGGGCCCGGCTCGGCGCCCGCGCTTTCCGGGCCGACCTGGATGCGCCCGAGGGTATCGAGCGCGGCGATGGAGCCGCCGCCGGCGCCGATCTCCACCATCTCGATCGCCGGGATGCGCAAGGGCAGGCCGCTGCCCTTCATGAAACGGTATTCCCGCGCCACCTCGAAGGTGCGCGAGGTAAGCGGCGCGCCGTCGTCGATCAGGCAGATCTTGGCCGTGGTGCCGCCCATGTCGAAGGAGAGGACCGAGTCCAGGCCGCATTCGGCGGCGATCCGCCCGGCCAGGATCGCGCCCCCCGCGGGCCCGGATTCCACCAGCCGGATGGGAAACTCGACGGCGGTCTCGAAGCCGGCGAGCCCCCCGCCCGAGGTCATGAGCAGGAACGGGCAGGTAAAGCCGGCCGCGCGCAGGGCCGCCTCCAGCCCGGTCAGGTAGCGCGCCATGAGGGGGCGTACGTAGGCATTGGCGCAGGCGGTGGATTGGCGCTCGTACTCGCGGATCTCCGGGCACACGGCGCTGGACAGCGTGATCGAAACCTCGGGCGCCGCCGTGGCCAGAATCTCCGCCACGCGCCGTTCGTGGGCCGGGTTCGCGTAGGCATGGATCAGGCCGATGGCGATGCTCTCCACGCCCTCGGCGGCGATTTTGGGCACCAGCGCCTCGACCGAAGCGTCGTCCAGGGGGATCAACGCCTCGCCGGCGGCGTTCAGGCGCTCGCGCACGGGCCAACGCAGGTGCCGGGGCACCAGCGGCGGCGGCCGGTCGATGGAGATGTCGTATTGGGCGAAGCGGTTCTCGTAGGCCATCTCCAGGGAATCGCGCAGGCCCTCGGTCACGATGAGCGCGGTCTTGGCGCCCTTGCGCTCGATCAGCGCGTTGGTGGCGAGCGTGGTGCCGTGGATGATGAGGCCGACCGCGCCCGGGTCGGCGCCGGCCTCGTCCATGACCCGCGCGAGCCCCGCCAGCACGCCGTCTTCCGGGCGGTGCGGCGTGGTCAGCACTTTTGTGGTGGTCAGCCGGTGCCCTTGCTCCAGGGCGACGTCGGTGAAGGTGCCGCCGATGTCGACGGCGAGGCGGGGGGATTCGGTCATGACGGAGAGGAAGGTAAGCGAGTCCTCCCCGGGGGCACAAGCACGGGCGGTAGGCAGATCGGGGCCGGCGCGTTAAAACAAGGATCGTACGGCTGGAAGGGACCGCCATGACCGAAACGGCCTCCGAGCAATGGCCCGATGACATTCACGCCGCCCTCGGCGCCGCCGGGGTGCGCCAGGTAGCCTACGTGCCCGACGCGGGCCACGCTCGGTTGATCGACCTGTGCGTGGGCGACCACGCCATGGTCACGGTCCCGCTCACCACCGAGGAGGAAGGCGTTGCCTTGTTGGCCGGCGCCTGGCTCGGCGCCGCGCGCGGCGCGCTCTTGATGCAAAGCAGCGGCATCGGCAACTGCGTCAACATGTTCTCGCTCGCCCGGGAGTGCCGGTTTCCGCTGCTCATGCTGGTCGCCATGCGCGGCCAATGGGGAGAGTTCAATCCGTGGCAGGTACCCATGGGCCAGGCGGTGCCGGAGGTTCTACGCCTGTGCCAGGGCTTGGTGTTTGATCTCGACCGGGCGGCGATGGCCGGCGAGACCGTGGCGGCGGCCGCGCGCATGGCCTTCGAGGGCCAGGCCATTGTCGCCGTGCTGATCTCCCAGCGCCTGATCGGCGCCAAGACCTTCGTGGAGTGAGCCATGGGCGAGGGGCGCGGCGCCGAATATCCACTGCACCGACGCGCCGTGGTCGCGCGCCTGCTGGGCGGGCGGGACGACCTCCTAGTGATCGCCGGCCTTGGCGCGCCGGCATGGGACGTAACCGCGGCGGCCGGCGACCGGGCGCTGACCTTTCCCCTATGGGGGGCCATGGGCGGCGCGGCCATGGTCGGCCTTGGCCTGGCGCTCGCCCAGCCCGAACGGCGCGTGGTGGTGGTCACCGGCGACGGGGAGATGCTCATGGGCCTGGGGGCGCTCGCCACCATCGCGGCGCGACAGCCCGCCAACCTGGCGATCGTGGTGCTCGATAACGAACGTTACGGCGAGACCGGCATGCAGCCGACCCACACCGCGGGACCAACCGACTTGGCCGCGGTCGCGGTCGGCGCCGGCCTGCCGGTCGCTATCGAGGTGTTCGACGAGGCGGACCTGGAGGCGGCCCTGCCGCGCATCGTCGCCGAGCCGGGCCCGGTTTTTGTCAATATCAAGGTGCGCGCCGAGGCGTTGCCCCTGGTCATGCCGCAAAAGGACGGCGCCACCCTGAAGGACCGCTTTCGCGGCGCGCTGCTGGGCGCCCGGGCCGGCGAATGAGCACGGCCGGGGTGGCGCGCCCGGCGACCTGCGACGTGGTCATCGCCGGCGGCGCGGTCATGGGCAGCGCGGTTGCGTACTTTCTGGCCGCCGACCCGGATTTCGGCGGCTCCATCCTGGTGGTGGAGCGGGATCCCGGCTATGGCGCGTGCGCCACCACGCGCTCGTGGGGCGGCATCCGCCAACAGTTCTCGGCCCCCGAAAACGTGCGCATGTCACTGTTTGGGCTTGAGTTCGTCCGCCGCGCGGGGGAGCTGCTGGCGGTCGATGGCGTGGCGCCCGACCTTGGCTTCAAGGAGCAGGTCTACCTCTTTCTCGCCAGCGCGGCGGGCCGGGCGACCCTTGCCGCCAATGTGCGCGCGCAAGCGGCGCTCGGCGCCCAAATTTCGTTCCTGGAGCCGGGCGAGCTGGCGGCGCGCTTTTCCTGGCTCGCCCTCGATGGGCTGGCGGCGGGGGCTTACGGCGAACGGGGCGAAGGATGGATCGACCCGGCGTCGCTGCTCCATGGGTTTCGGCGCAAGGCGGCGGCGCTCGGCGCCCGCTTCGTGCGCGACGAGGTGGTGGGCGTCGACATCGCCCGCGGCCGGGTCGCGGGCGTGCGTCTGGCGCGCCGGGGGCCGCTGGCCTGCGGGGGGCTGGTCAACGCGGCGGGGCCAGGGGCGGGGGCGCTGGCGCGCCTGGCCGGAGTCGATTTGCCGGTCGCCCCGCGCAAGCGCACCACGTTCGTGTTCGACTGCCGGGCGCCGTTGCCGCCCTTGCCGCTGACCATCGATCCGAGCGGGGTCGCGGTGCGGCCCGAGAGCGGGCAATATATCGCCATCGTGCCGCCGCCCGTGGATAGGGAGTCCGACGCCGCCGATCTGGAGCCGGATCACGGCCTGTTCGACGAGATCATTTGGCCCGCGTTGGCGCGCCGGGTGCCGGCCTTCGAGGCGATCAAGGTCACCGGCGCCTGGGTTGGACACTACGACTACAACGCCTTCGACCGGAACGCCATCCTGGGCCAGCATCCGGAGATCGCCGGGCTTTATTTCTGCAACGGGTTCAGCGGCCACGGGCTGCAACAGGCGCCGGCGGCGGGGCGCGCGGTCGCCGAGGTGATCGCCCACGGCGCCTACCGCACTCTCGATCTTTCCGCTCTTTCATATGCGCGAATCGCCTCCGGGCGGCCGGTGCGCGAAGCCAACGTGGTGTGATCGGGTCGGCGCTCGCTAACCGTTCGTTAACCGTCGCGTGGGCGAAGTTCCCATGTTAAGAGACAGCGATGCATACCTTTCTCGATTTTGAAAAGCCGATCGCCGAGCTGGAAGGCAAGATCGCGGAGTTGCGCCACATCTCCGACGACGGCGAGATCAATATCGCCGACGAGGTGGCCAAGCTCCAGACCAAGGCCGAGCGGCTTTTGCGGCAGAGTTACGGCCGCCTGACCCCGTGGCAGAAAACCCAGGTCGCGCGCCATCCCGACCGGCCCCATTTCTCCGACTACGTGGCCCAGCTGATCGAGGATTTTCAGCCGCTCGCGGGCGACCGGCTCTATGGCGAGGACCAGGCGATCATCGGCGGGCTGGGGCGGTTTCGCGGCGCCTCGGTGGTGGTGATGGGCCACGAGAAGGGCAGCGACACCAACAGCCGGGTCAAGCACAGCTTCGGCATGGCCCGGCCCGAGGGCTACCGCAAGGCACAGCGCCTGATGCATCTGGCGGACCGCTTCGGCCTGCCGGTGATCACTCTTGTCGATACCGCCGGCGCGTATCCGGGGGTGGGCGCCGAGGAGCGCGGCCAGGCGGAGGCGATCGCGCGCTGTATCGAGACCTGCCTGTCGATCCGGGTGCCCTTTATCTCGGCGATCATCGGCGAGGGCGGCTCCGGCGGCGCCATCGCGATCGCCACGGCCAACCGCGTCCTGATGCTGGAGCACGCCATCTATTCGGTGATCTCGCCGGAGGGGTGCGCGTCGATCCTGTGGCGCAGCGGCGAGCAGGCCAAGGACGCGGCAGAGGCCCTCAAACTAACCGCCCAGGACCTGTCGCGCCTGGAGGTGATCGACCGCATCGTGCCCGAGCCCCTGGGCGGCGCCCAGCGGGGGCCGCGCGAGGCCATCAAGGCCCTGGGCGATGCCATCGAGAGCGAGCTCATGGAGCTGGCCCGGTTCGAGGGCCCGGCGTTGCGCGCCCTGCGCCGGGAGAAATTTCTGAATATGGGACGCAAAAGTCTGAGTTAAGTACCGCCCAAAAATAAAAGAGTGCGAGCAATGTTCCGATTGAATGACGCGCAAAAAGCATTGCGGGCCCGCGCCCGCGCCGTGGCCGAGAGTGTCATCGCGCCGCGCGCGGCGGCGCTGGACCGGGACGAGGCCTACCCGTGGGATAACGTGGCGGCCCTCAAGGAGGCCGGGTTCCTGGGCATGACCATCCCGCCCGCCTACGGCGGCCAGGGACTGGGCTATCTGGAGGTCGCGCTGGTCATCGAGGAGATGGCCAAGGTGTGCGGCGTGACCGGGCGCATCGCGGTCGAGGCCAACATGGGCGCGCTCGGCACCATCATGGCCTACGGCACCGAGGCGCAACGGCGCCTGGTCGCCGAGCTGGTGCTGGCGGGCGACAAGCCGGCGATCTGCATCACCGAGCCGGAGGCGGGCTCGGCGGCGAACGAAATGACCACCCGCGCCGAACGGCGCGGCGATCGCTACGTGATCGACGGCAAGAAGCACTGGATCACCGGCGGCGGGGTTTCGCGCCTGCATCTCATCTTCGCGCGGGTGTTCGAGAACGGCGTCGAGCAGGGCATCGGCGGGTTCATCGCCGTGCGCGACGCCGAGGCCGGCACCCCCAAGGGCCTGGTCATCGGCCGCCGGGAGCCGACCATGGGCCTGCGCGGCATCCCCGAGACCGAGGTTATCTTCGATGCCCTGGAGGTGCCGGAGGACATGATCGTCCTGCCGCCCGAGGGCTTGCGCCGGGGGTTCGCCCATCTCATGAACGCCTACAACGGCCAGCGCGTGGGCGCGGCCACGGTGGCGCTCGGCCTGGCCGTGGGCGCCTACGAGCAGGCGCTGGCGTTCGTTCAGGCGCGCGAGCAGTTCGGCCGGCCGATCTGCGAATTCCAGGGGCTGCAATGGATGCTGGCCGACATGGCGACGGGCATCGAGGCGGCGCGCGGGCTGATCCACAAGGCGGCGTCGGCCGAGGGCTTTCCCGACGCCCTGGAGGCGGCGCAGGCCAAGGTGCTGGCCTCGGAGACGGCGATCAAGGTGACCAACGACGCCTTGCAGTTGTTCGGCGCCGCCGGCTACTCGCGCAACAACCCCTTGGAGCGCATGGTGCGCGACGCGCGCATGTTCACCATCGGCGGCGGCACCGCGCAGGTGCTGCGCACCCTAATCGCCGCGCGCCTGCTCGGGCGCAAGCTGCCGCAAACCCGCGACGGCTACCTCAATCTAACGCACGAGGGCCGATAAGTTGGCGACGGGGGCGCAACTGGTCGCGCGGGCGCTTTACGGCGCCGGCTGCCGGCACGCCTTCGGCATCCCCGGTGGCGAGGTGCTCTCGGTCATGCACGCCCTGGCCGAGGCGGGCATCGCCTTTCATCTGTGCAAGCACGAGAACGCCGGCGGCTTCATGGCCGAGGGCACGTATCACGCGACCGGCGCGCCGGGCATTCTGATCGCCACCCTCGGGCCCGGGGTCGCCAACGCGGTCAACGTGGTGGCCAACGCCTGGCAGGACCGGGTGCCCCTTGTCTTCCTGACCGGCTGCGTGGACCCGGCCGAGGCCGAGGGTTACACCCATCAGGTGTTCGACCATGGCGCGTTGCTGGCCCCGGTAACCAAGGCGACGTTCCGCCTGAGCGACGGGGCGGTGGACACGGCGATCGAAAAGGCCCTGGCCATCGCCACCGAGGGCCGGCCGGGGCCGGTCCACATCGACGTGCCCATCTCCCTGGCGGACCGGGCGCAGGCGGACGCGCGGCCCTATCGCCCGGCGCGGCGCATGCCCGCGGCCCCCGCCGAGGGGCCGGCGCTAGCGGCGGCGCGCGGGCACCTGGCCGCCGCGCGCCGGCCCATTATGATCGCCGGGCTGGAGGTGCTGGCACAGGGCGCCGAAGCGGCGGTGGCGTCGGTCGCGCGTGATTTCGCAGTACCGGTCATCACCACCTACAAGGCCAAGGGAATTCTGCCCGAGGACGATCCCCTGGCGCTTGGCGGCGCCGGCCTCAGTCCGCGCGCGGACCGGCATCTCCTCTCCCTGGTCGCGGCGGCGGACCTGATCGTGCTGGCGGGCTACGATCCCATCGAGATGCGCCACGGCTGGCGCCACCCGTGGGACCCGGAGAAAACGCCTGTCATCGAGTTCGTGGCGGCGCCGCCGACCCACGGCATGCACCGGGCGAGCTTGTGCTTCGTCGGCGACATCGCGGCCGGCCTTGGCGCCCTGCGCGCCGGCGCGGCGCCGGGCGAGACCTGGCCCGACGGAGCCCCCGCCGAAACCAGGGAAGCGCTCGCCGGGGCGTTCCCGCGCGATGAGCCCTGGGGCCCCGCGGCGGTGGTGGACGAGGTGCGCGCCGCCCTGCCCACGGAGGGCATCGCCACCGTCGATAGCGGCGCGCACCGCATTTTGCTGAGCCAAATCTGGCGCTGCCCGGCCCCGCGCACCCTTCTGCAATCCACCGGCCTATGCACCATGGGCTGCGCCCTGCCCCTCGCTATCGGGGTCAAGCTGGCCGCGCCCGCCCGCCCGGTGGTGGCGCTGACCGGCGACGCGGGCCTGGAGATGGTGCTGGGGGAACTGGCGACCCTGCGCGATCTGGCGCTGCCGGTGGTTGTGGTGGTGTTCGTCGATGCCTCGCTCGCCCTGATCGAGTTGAAGCAGCGCGGGGCCGGGCGGGGCAACCTGGGCGTCGATTTCGGGCGCACGGACTTTGCCGTCGTGGCGCGCGCGCTCGGCGGGCACGGGGTACGGGTGGCGGACCGCGCGGCGCTCGGCGCGGCGGTGCGCGAGGGCCTGGCCGCCGATACCTTTACGGTGATCGCGGCCGAGATCGAGCCGCGCGCCTACGACGATAGGTTTTAGAACAGGGTCCCGCCAACGAAGCTTGGCCTTACAGGCGCGCGCCGGCTGTCGTTGTCAGTCGCCGCCGCCGAAGAGGCTCTTGGCGGCGTCCGTGGCGCTTTTGGCGGCGTCATCGATGGCGCCGGACGTGCCACCGGCGCTTTCGCCGAGGGCCTTGGTCGCGTCGCCCGCGCTTTTGCCGATCGCCTTGACCGCCCCGGCGGCGTTCTTGCCAAGGGCGTCGGTGATCGAGCCCAGGTCGATGCCGCCAACCAGCGAGGTCACCTGGGCCAGGACCGCGTCGATGGTCTGGCTCGCCACTTCTCCCGGGCTCGCGCCGCCTTCTTTCTTGCCGATGTCCTTTAGGTGAATATCGGGAAGATCGGCGTCCAGGGTTTTGTCCATGAACTGGCTGGCCATGACGGTGACCTTGCCGTTCTTCAGATAGATGTTCTCGATAATCAAGTTCGGTCCCTCGTCGCCGCCGGCGCCCGAGCCGTCGCCGTCGCCGCCGCCCAGGGTTTTCTGGAAGGCCTCGACGTTTTCCCGGATCTTGTCGATATTGCTGCCGCGCCCGCCGATTTCATAGGTGATGTGGGGCGCGTCGATCAGGACCTCCTTGATGACGATCGGGTTCTGATCGAGGGTCGAGGTGTCAACCGTCACGCTGACTTCACCGAAGCGGAAGGCGCTGTCGGATTTGAAGCCGGCGGGGTTGCCCATTACGAAACCCTTGAGGGTGCCCTTTCCGCTGCTCAGGTCGACATTGGCATCGGCCAGGGTGACTTTCGTTCTCGTCACTTCCGAACCGGTCGTCTCGACCGCGGTCTTGACCAGGGAACCCAGGAAAAAGAAGACAACGGCGACGACAACGATGCCGAGCACGACGACGCTTCCGGCACCGAACAAAAGTCCGCGTTTCATTTGGCCTGCCCTCTCGATTGATAAGCGGGTTTGTATCCAGCGGACGGCCGCGGCCGTGCCGGAGTCGGCGTTACGCCAGCCGGCCGTGGCAGTGCTTGAATTTCTTGCCGGTGCCGCACGGGCAGGGCGCGTTGCGCGGCACCTTGCCCCAGGTGGCCGGGTCGTTCGGGTCGATGTGGTTGGCCGCCTGGCGAGAGACCACCGGTCGGGCGCGCGCCGGCGCGGGCGGGGCGCCGCCGTTGGCCCCGGCCATCGCCGGCTCGCCCGGCGCGTCGGCGCCGACCAGGGCCGGGTCGGCGCGGGTTTCGTGCATCTCCCGGGGCATGTGTCGGACCGTCACCGCCTCGGGCTCGGCGGCGCGCAACTCGACGCGCGCCAGCAGCATGGTCACCTCGTCGCGCACCGCGGCCAGCATGTGCTCGAACAGCTCGAAGGCCTCGCGCTTGTATTCGTTGAGCGGATCCCGCTGCGCATAGGCGCGCAGGACGATGCCGTGGCGCAGATGGTCGAGGGACAAGAGGTGGTCCTTCCACTGCTTGTCCAGCACCATGAGCAGCACCTGTTTTTCCAGGGAGCGAATGATCTCCTCGCCGTAGTTCGCGGTCTTGACCGCCATGTGGCGGTTGACCGCGCCGGCGACGCGTTCCTGGATCTCCCGGTCGGCGATGCCCTCTTCCTGGGCCCACTCGGCGATCGGCAGATCGAGGCCGAAGATGCGCAATACCTCCGTGTGCAGGCCGGCGGAATCCCACTGCTCCGCGTAGGCGTTGCGGGGGATGTGGGCCGCGACCAGATCCTCCACCACCTGCTGGCGCATATCGGAGACCGAATCGTGCACATCGTCGGCCCGCATCAGTTCCTTGCGCTGCTCGTAGATGACCTTACGCTGGTCGTTCATCACGTCGTCGTACTTGAGCAGGTTCTTGCGGATCTCGAAGTTGCGCGCCTCGACCTTCTGCTGCGCCTTTTCCAGGGCCTTGTTGACCCACGGGTGGATGATCGCCTCGCCGTCCTGCAGGCCCAGCTTGCGCAGCATGGAATCCATGCGCTCCGAGCCGAAGATGCGCATGAGGTCGTCTTCCAGGCTGAGGAAGAACTTCGACGCGCCCGGATCGCCCTGGCGTCCGGAGCGGCCACGCAACTGGTTGTCGATGCGCCGGCTCTCGTGGCGCTCCGTGCCGACGATAATGAGCCCGCCGGCCTCGATCACCACGTGGCGCGCGGCCTCGATCTCGGCCTTGATGGCCTCGATCTTCGCGGCGCGCGCCGCCTCGTCCTCGATGTCGGTGGCTTCGCTCGCGATGCGCATCTCCAGGTTACCGCCGAGCTGAATGTCGGTGCCGCGCCCGGCCATGTTGGTGGCGATGGTCACCGCGCCGGGCGCTCCGGCCTGGGCGATGATGGCGGCCTCCTGCTCGTGGTAGCGTGCGTTCAGGACCTGATGGGGGATCTTACGCTTCTTCAGCTCGGCGGCCAGGATCTCGGACTTCTCGATCGAGACGGTGCCGACCAAGGCTGGCTGCCCGCGCTGACGGCACTCCTCGATGGCCTCGATGATCGCGTTGATCTTCTCCTTGCCGGTGCGATAAACCTCGTCGTCGTTGTCAATACGCACGCACGGCAGGTTGGTCGGGATCTCGATCACATCCAGGTCGTAGATGTCCAGGAACTCGGCCGCCTCGGTCATGGCGGTACCGGTCATGCCGGCCAGCTTGGGATAGAGCCGGAAGTAGTTTTGGAAGGTGATCGAGGCCAGGGTCTGGTTCTCCTGCTGAACCTTCACGCCTTCCTTGGCTTCCAGGGCCTGGTGCTGGCCTTCCGAGTAGCGCCGGCCTTCCATCATGCGGCCCGTGAACTCGTCGATGATGATGACCTTGTCGTCCTTGACGATGTAATCGGTGTCGCGCTGGAACAGGGTATGGGCGCGCAGGGCCTGGTTGACGTGATGCAGGAGGCTCACGTTCTCGATGTCGTAGAGCGAGCCCTCGGTGAGCAGGCCGGCGTTGCGCAGAATCTCCTCGACCTGCTCGGTGCCCTCCTCGGTCAGGGCCACGGTGCGGGCCTTTTCGTCCTTTTCGTAATGCTCCGGCTTGAGCCGCGGGATTATCTTGTCGACCCGGATGTACATGTCCGAGGAATCCTCGGCCGGGCCGGAGATGATCAACGGCGTGCAAGCCTCGTCGATCAGGATCGAGTCCACCTCGTCCACGATCGCGTAGTTGAACTCGCGCTGGACCATTTCCTCCAGCTGGAATTTCATGTTGTCGCGCAGGTAATCGAAGCCGAATTCGTTGTTGGTGCCATAGGTCACGTCGCAGGCATAGGCCGAGCGCCGCTCGGCGTCGTTCAGCCCGTGGACGATGCAGCCCACCGACAGCCCCAGAAACCGGTAAATTTGCCCCATCCACTCGGCGTCGCGCTTGGCCAGGTAGTCGTTGACAGTGACCACGTGCACGCCCGTGCTGGCGATGGCGTTCAAATAGACCGCCAGCGTCGCCACCAGGGTCTTGCCCTCGCCGGTCTTCATTTCCGCGATCATGCCCCGATGCAGCACGATGCCGCCCTCGAGCTGCACGTCGAAGTGGCGTTGGCCCAGGGTGCGCTTGGCCCCCTCGCGCACGGTGGCGAAGGCCTCGACCAGCAGGTCGTCTAGGGATTCGCCCTTGGCGGCGCGTTGCCGGAAGGCGGTTGTGCGCGCGCGCAACTCCTCGTCGGAAAGCGCCTCCACCTCCGGCTCCAAGTCATTGATCGCTTGAACGGTTAGGTGCAGTTTCCGCAGGAAACGGTCGTTCGCGGATCCGAAAAACCGCTTAAACATGAAGGACCTCGATGTGGGATCGGCTATGAGGGCACGTGCCAGGCACGTGCTCGTGACACATAGGCGCCCGGCCGGGGTCTGTCAACGCCGTGGCGGGCGCGCCCACGCGCCAAAACCAGCCGAAGCCGGGCGTTTGCCCCGCGTCGGATTCAGTATGATAATATATGGACCTGCTCCATGGGAACCATAAGTATGAAAAACATGGCATATTCATGCCTCCGGCGGTCCGTCGCCATGGCCGGCGCCCTGTCGGTCGTGGCGTCGCTCGGGGCGCCGCGACAGGCGGCGGCGGATGGCTTTGCCGACCCCTACGACCGTTCGCCGGAGGCCGGCGCCCAGTCCGTGCCCACAGGGTCCGCGCCAACAGGGTCCGTACCCACTGGGTCCGCGCGCGCGCCGGCTGAGGCGGCGCCGGCCCCCTCTCTACTGGGCCGGTCCCTGGCCGATCAGGGCGCCGGCGATCCCCTCCTGGCCAGGGTCGATGGGGAAGATATCCGCTGGAGCGACGTGGTGGCCTCGGCCCGCGACCTGCCGGAGACCTATCGTCGGCAAGCCGCGACGGTTTTGCCCGCCCTGCTCCGGCGCTTGATCGACCTGAAGCTGCTGGCGGTGGCGGGCCGGGCGGCCGGGTATGGAGACGATCCAGCCGTGCGCCGCGCCGTGCGGGATTTCGCGGAGCGGCTGGTGCGCAAGGTCTTTATCGAACGGGAGGTGATGGCCGGCGTGACCGACCAGATGCTGCGCGCCCCCTACCAGGCCTACGTGGCGCGGGTCGAGGCGCGGGCGCGGGTTCATAGCCGCCACATCCTCCTCGAAACCGAGGACGAGGCCCGCTCGGTTATCGACGCGCTCTGGCGCGGCGCGGATTTCGCCGCGCTGGCCCTGGCGCGGTCCGTGGCGCCGACCGCCACGCAAGGGGGGGATCTGGGCTTCCTGGCCCGCGAGGACATGGCCCCGGCCTTCGCCGAGGAGGCGTTCCGGCTGCCGGTCGGCGCCTACAGCCAGACGCCGGTGCATACCAAATTCGGCTGGCACGTGATTAAGGTCGAGGCGCGCCGCGCGCCCCAGGTCAAGCCGTTCGGCGACATGGTCGGGACTCTGCGCCGGGCCATGGCGCGCGAGCGCGTCAACCGCCTGCTGCCCGAATTGCGCGCGGCGGCGGCCATCGAGCTGTTTCCGGCCAAGCTTCTGCCGGCGCCGGCGCCGAAGTGAACCCACTTGTGCCTGGCGCCGCCCCGTGCATGATGCTCGCAAAATCCGGAATCGGCCATGTGCCGCCGGTAATGATCCGCTTCCCTGCTCCAAAAAGGACTGGTGCTATGTTCCCTATCCGTACCCTAGGCGCGGCCCTCGCGCTGGCCTTTGCGCTTTCACCGCTCGCCGCCACGGCCCAGCAATCGGCCACCCCGGCGGATGAGAACCCCGTGGTCGCCCGCGTCAACGGCGAGGACGTGCTTCGTTCCGAGGTGTTCGAGATGGCCCAGAGCCTGCTGCCCCAGTACCAGTCTCAACTGGCCCAGATCTATCCCTTGCTGGTTCAGCGGGTGGTCGATTTCAGGCTGGCCGAGCGTGCCGGGCGCGCGGCCGGGCTGGCCGAGGACAGCGAGGTCGAAGCGCGCATCGCCAAGGCGGTGGGCCGGGTGATCCGCGACACCTACCTGGAGCGCGCGGTGAACGCGCGGGTGACCGACGAGCGCATGCAGGAGAGCTATAAGGCGTTTCTCGCCAAGACTCCGGCCAAGACCGAGCAGCGCGCGCGCCATATCCTGCTCAAGACCGAGGAGGAGGCCAAGGCCGTGATCAAGGAGTTGGATGCCGGCGCGGATTTCGCGGAATTGGCCAAGACGCGCTCGACCGGCCCGTCGGCGGCCAAGGGCGGGGATCTGGGATATTTCACGGACGATCAGATGGTGCCGGAGTTCGCCGCCGCCGCAACCGCGATGGAGCCGGGCCAGCACTCCGCCGTGCCGGTCAAGACCCAGTTCGGCTGGCACGTGATCAAGCTGGAGGATCGCCGCGTAGTGGCGCCGCCTACCTTCGAGGAGGTCGCGAGCCAATTGCGCGAGGAGGCCTCCCGCGCCGCGGTGGAGGACGTTCTGAAGACCTTGCGCGCGGGCGCGCAAGTCGAGATTCTGCCCGCCGGCTTGAGCATCGACGGCGCCGCCGCGCCGGCGCAGTAGCGCGTCCGCGCGATTCAATCAGAGGCGAGATACCATGGCGCTCCCGATCTCGCCGCTGGCGCCCGCGCGGTTTCCCGACCTGCCGCCGGTGGCTGGCGCGCGGCTGGCGGCTCACGCCTGCGGCATCCGCTACCAGGCGCGCACCGACGTTTGCCTGATCGAGCTGATCCGCGGCACCGCCGTGGCCGGGGTGCTGACCCGTTCCCTCACCGCTTCGGCGCCCGTGCTCTGGTGCCGCAAGGCGCTCAAGGGCGGCCGCGCCCGCGCCATCGTGGTCAACGCGGGCAATGCCAACGCCTTTACCGGCGCCGCGGGCGAGGATTCGGTGGCGCGGGTGGTCGAGGCCACGGCGGCGCAGCTCGGCTGCCGGCGCCCCGAGGTGCTGATCGCATCCACCGGGGTGATCGGCGAGCCTCTGCCTCACGACCGGGTGGTCGACGCGCTCGCCGCGTTGCACGCCGGGCTGGCCGAGGACGGATGGGCCGCCGCCGCGCGGGCCATCATGACCACCGACACCTACCCCAAGGGGGACACGCGCAGGGCCGAGATCGACGGCGTGCCGGTGACCATCAACGGCATCGCCAAGGGCTCGGGCATGATCGCGCCGGACATGGCGACCATGTTGGCTTTCGTGGTGACCGATGCCAGGATTCCGGCCAAGACCCTGCAAGCGCTGCTGGCGCGCGGCGTGGATCGCTCGTTCAACGCGATCACCGTGGACGGCGATACCTCGACCAGCGATACGGTGCTCGCGTGCGCCACGGGCCGGGCGCGGCACAAGCGGATCGCCGGCGCGCCGGGGGATCGGTTGCTCAAGGGATTTCGCGCCGCCCTGGAAGACCTGTTGCGCGATCTTGCCCATCAGGTGGTGCGCGACGGCGAGGGAGCGCGGAAGTTCGTGACCATCCGGGTGGCCGGCGCCGCCTCCCGGCGCGCGGCCCGGCGCATCGGGCTGGCGATCGCCAACTCGCCCCTGTTCAAGACCGCCGTCGCCGGCGGGGACCCCAACTGGGGCCGGGTCGTCATGGCGGTGGGCAAGGCCGGCGAAAAAGCCGATCGGGATCGGCTGGCGATCAGCATGGGGGGCATCGAGGTCGCGCGCGCCGGCCGGGTCGTGCCTGGCTACGACGAGGCCCCGGTCGCCCGCCACATGGCCGGGCGCGAGATTCTGATCGAGGTTGACGTGGGCGTGGGGCGAGGGCGCGCCACCGTATGGACCTGCGATCTGACTCACGGCTATATCGACATCAATGCCGATTACCGAAGCTGACAAGCCCGGGGGCTGCTGGTCCGCCGCGCCGCCGCCGGATACGCCGGCCAAGCCCATGCTGCTGGTCGCCGCTATCGCGCTGATCGACGTGGACGGGCGCGTGCTGCTGGCGCGCCGCCCGGTCGGCAAGCCCATGGCCGGGCTATGGGAGTTTCCCGGCGGCAAGGTGAAGCCGGACGAGACGCCGGAGCAGGCGGTGGTGCGCGAGCTCGCGGAGGAGCTGGGCATCGATACTCGACAGAGCTGCCTGGCGCCGATCGGCTTTGCCTCCCACCCCTACGCGGACTTTCATCTGCTCATGCCGCTTTATGTCTGCCGCACCTGGCACGGCACGCCGCGCCCCCGCGAGGGCCAGGAACTGGCGTGGGTGCGCCCGGCGCGCCTGGGGGATTACCACATGCCGCCGGCGGACGGCCCCCTGATCCCGCTTCTGCGCGACCTGCTGTAGGTCTATTTCGGCTTCGCCTTATCCCCCGCCGAACGCTCGGTGCTACCCAGCGCGTCCGCCAGGCGCGCTTGCGCGCTGCCGGGTTTGAGCGCCTCGGGCTGGCCGGGCGCGGGCGCCCACCCGGTCAGGTAGATGACCTCGAAGGTCGCGCTCGGGCGGCCGTCCGGCCCGGCGAACTTCTCTTCGTAGATCGCCGCCGCGCGCAGTAGGGTCGCCCGGCGGGTGGCGCCCCGCCGGCGCGCGTGTACGGCATTGGTCTCCCCCATGCCACGCAGGTCGCGCATCAGCTTGAGGGCATCGGGATAGGTCACCGGAATCGTATCCACGTCCACCACCGGCAGGGCGAAGCCGGCGCGTTGCAGCAGATGGCCGGCGTCGCGGATATCGGCGAACGGGGAGACCCGTGGGCTGGCGCCGCTTTCCTCGGCGATCTCGGCCTCCATCAGGGCCGCGCGCAGTTCTTGCAGGGTCCGCCCGCCCAGCATGGCGGCGAGCAGCAGGCCGTCCGGCTTGAGGCACCGGCGCAGTTGCGCGAGCGCGCCCGGCAGATCGTTGACCCAGTGCAGGTTGAGATTGCCGAGGATCAGATCGAAGCTGGCCGGCGCGAAGGGCAGGGCCTCCTCGTCGGCGGCGAGCGCCGGCTGGCCGTTGGCCGCCGCGGCGCGCGCCATGGCGGGGGCGAGGTCGCACTGGATCAGGGTTTCGATGCCGCCGCGCCCGCCCAGGGTGGCGGCCAAGGTGCCATCGTGGCAGCCCATGTCCAGCGCCGTGGGGAATCCGCGCGCCATGTCGCTTAGGCGGTCGGCCAGGCGCTCGGCGACCTCGCGAAACAGGAAATCGTGCCCGCCCAACCGGGCCGCGGCGCGCGCGCGATGGGCACGCACCGCGCGCCGGTCGAAGACGGTGATCGGGTCGTTCATGGCGCCTTTATGGCATTCGCGCGCCCGGCGAAACAGACCCGCGTGGGCGCGACCATTGACACGCGCCGCGCCGCGCGAGGACACTTGCCGTCCCATGTCCCTTGCCGTCAACGTGACCGGCCATCTGCGCGCCCTGCCGCGCCTTGCGCTCAACGCGCTGCTGCCGCCGCGCTGTCTTTCGTGTGGGCGGCTGGTGGAACGCCCGGGCGCGTTGTGCCCCGTGTGTTGGCGCGACGTGCACTTCCTGGCGCCGCCCCACTGCGCCGTCTGCGGCTTGCCGTTCGAATACGACCCGGGTCCGGACGCGCTGTGCGGTGGGTGCATGGCCGCGCCGCCGCCCTTCGCGCGGGCGCGGGCGGTGATGCGCTACGACGATGCCAGCCGGCGCCTGGTGCTTGGCTTCAAGTACCGCGACCGGACCGAGGGGGCACCGGCCTATGGGGCCTGGCTCTCCCGCGCCGGTGCCGAGATGATCGACGCGGCGGATCTGATCGTGCCGGTGCCCTTGCATTGGGCGCGCCTCTTTGCGCGCCGCTACAACCAGGCGGCCTTGCTGGCCCAGGCGCTGGGCCGGGAGACCGGAATTCCCGTGGCCGCCGATCTCCTGGTGCGTCGTCGCCGCACCCGCCCGCAGGCACGGCTCGTCGCGGCGGCGCGGCGGCGCAACGTGGCCGGGGCCTTCGCGGTCAAGGGCGCGCGCGCCGGGTCGGTGGCCGGGTTACGGGTTCTGTTGGTTGACGATGTATTAACCACGGGGGCCACGGTTTCGGCCTGCGCGCGGGCGCTCCGCCGGGGCGGGGCCGCCGCCGTCGACGTGCTCGTGCTGGCGCGGGTGGTGCGCGCCGAATAAGGCCGGGGGCTGTTACCGGGCGCCGTTGCGTCTTACATAATGGTTGAGCCGGCCGGGCCGCGAGGCCCGGGGAAGGTTGGCGGACTGAATCGGAGGACTGGATGACGCGCCGGGTCGAGATATATTCCACCATGCTGTGCCCGTTCTGCTATCGGGCCAAGAAACTGCTCGAAAGCAAGGGTGTCGTGTTCGAGGAGATCGACGTGATGCTGCGCCCGGCCCGGCGGCGCGAGATGATCGAACGCGCGGGCGGGCGCACCAGCGTGCCGCAAATCTTCGTGGACGGGGCGCACATCGGCGACTGCGACGAAATCTACGCCATGGAAGACGCGGGCCGACTCGATGCGGTTCTGAACGGGGCGGCGGCGGAATGAGCGCCCCGGCCCCCGCTGGCGCGCCCTTCAAGGCCGCCTGCGTGCAGCTCACGTCCGGGCCGCACCCGGAGGCCAACTTGGCGGCGGCGGTGGAGCATATCCGCGCGGCGGCCGCCGCCGGGGCCGACCTCGTCATGACCCCCGAGACCACCAACCTCATGGAGCCGCGCCGCCGGCCCATGCTGGAAAAGGCGATGCCCGAGGCGGCGGACCCGGCCGTGGCGGCCTTCGCGGCGCTCGCCGGCGAGTTGGGCGTGTGGCTGCTGGCGGGCTCGCTCGTCTTGCGCGGCGACGAGGAACGGGCGGTTAACCGCTCGCTCCTGTTCGATCCCACGGGCCGGGTGGCGGCGCGCTACGACAAGATCCACATGTTCGACGTGGACATCCCGGACGGCCAGACCTACCGGGAGTCGGCGGCGTACCGCCCCGGCGACCGGGCGGTGGTCGCCGATCTGCCGTGGGGCCGCCTGGGCCTGAGCGTGTGCTACGACCTGCGCTTCGCCTATCTCTACCGCCTGCTGGCCCAGGCCGGGGCGCACTTCCTGAGCGTGCCCGCGGCCTTTACCGAATATACGGGGCGCGCCCATTGGCATGTCCTGTTGCGCGCCAGGGCGATCGAGACCGGGTGCTTCGTGTTCGCGCCCGCGCAATGCGGGGTGCACGCCCGGGAGCGGCGCACCCATGGCCATTCCCTGATCGTGGCGCCCTGGGGCGAGGTGCTGGCCGATGGGGGCGAGGCGCCGGGCTTCGTCGCGGCCGAGATCGACCCCGCGTTGGTGGCCAAGGCGCGCGTCATGGTGCCCGCGCTGACCCACGACCGCGCCGTCGCGCCGCCGGAGGACGAACCCCTGGTGCGCGCGGCCGGCGAATAGCGGCCCGTTACTCTACCGCCAGGTTGTCGATCAGCCGGGTTTCGCCCAGGTAAGCGGCGGCGAAGAGCCGCGCTCCGGGAATGGCGCGATCCAGGGTCTCCAGGGTGGTTCCGTCCCGCAGGTCGAGATAGTCGATGGGCTCGAACCCGGCGGTGGCGAGCGCCGAGCGCCCGTCCTCCAGCACCTTGTTGGCATCCGCGCCGTTGGTCAGGCGCGCGGCCATGGCGCTCAGCGTCGCATAAAGGGCCGGCGCCCGCGCGCGCTCGGCGGGGCTCAGATTGAAGTTGCGCGACGAGAGCGCCAAGCCATCCGCCGCGCGCACGGTTGGCACGGGCACGATTTGGGTCGGGATGTTCAGGTCCCGGACCATGCGCGCGACCACGAGCAGTTGCTGGTAGTCCTTCTCGCCGAAATAGGCGCGCGCGGGCAAGGCTTGGCAGAGCAGCTTGGCGACCACCGTGGCGACCCCGTCCAGGTGTCCCGGGCGGGTCGCGCCGCACAGACAATCGGTCAGTCCGGCGACCGATACGGTGGTGGCGAAACCCGGGGGATAGACCTCCGCCGCCGATGGCGCGAACAGAATGTCCACCCCGGCCGCCGCGAACATGGCGGCGTCGCGCGCGGTATCGCGGGGATAGTCGGCCAGGTCCGCCTTGTCGTTGAATTGGGTCGGGTTGACGAAAAGGGTCGCGACCACCCGGTCGCACGCGGCCCGCGCCCGGGCCACCAGGGCCATGTGACCGGCGTGCAGGGCGCCCATGGTCGGCACCATGCCCACCTGATGGCCGCGCCGGCGCCAGGGGGCGAGCGCCGCGCGCAGGTCGGCCACGGTATGCGCCGTGGCCATGGCGGAGGGCCGGACGCGGGCGCGGGCCGGGCTCATGGCATGGCATCCTGCACGGAGAAGCACTGTGCCGGGTGGAGACGCGCCAGCCGCCCTTGTGGCGCCGAACGGCACGAGAGTCGTACCCACCCGCCGCCATTCTTACACTTGTGATTGCTGCGCTGCAACAAAATCGGATAACGCGTGGTTTTGCGCACGGGGTCCGTTCGCATCTCATGCACGATTACTATCATCGACGATAGCAACCATTGCGTGTATATATATGTTACGTTTGCAATTACTGATAGTATTTGTCGGTTTAAATAGATATAGCTACCGAATTTTAAAATAATATTTAGATTTCATTTACATTATACTGTTTCAGTGCCCGCGCAATTCTGGCGTAACGCTCGGATACTTGGGCGCGCGCGACGCGACTGAACGACACGGAATAGGAGCGAGAACGGCGATGAGATGTGCATTGAAGGTGTCCGCGGCGGCCGTAATTTTGGTCTCGGTTGGGCTTGGCGCGGGGGCGGCGGTGGCTGGCTCGGATGGGGCCATAGAGGCCGGCGCGGAGCAGGTCGCAGCGACCACGAGCCAAGGG
>Ga0114931_10001118_pt1 | contig 34179 bp, 31 predicted proteins | sample 2SBtaG_FD_89579 | JGI IMG/M metagenome (GOLD analysis project Ga0114931, IMG submission 89579) | Deep subsurface microbial communities from Kolumbo volcano to uncover new lineages of life (NeLLi) - 2SBTROV14_V59a metaG | ecosystem: Environmental > Aquatic > Marine > Volcanic | place: Kolumbo...
GCCGTCGCGGCGTCGATCCCGTCCGCGACGCCGGCCACCATCGCCTCGGTCAGCGTGTTCAAGCGGTCTGGGCGGTCCAGGGTCAGGATCGCGAGGCTGTCGCGCTCTTCGTATCGCACGGCGTCGGTGGGGTCGCTCACACGGGGCTCCTTCGGCGGGGGGCCATCCGACGGTACCCGGCAAGACGTCCGGCGACACGCCCGCCGCCGGGCTCCAGCGGGCGGAGCCCTCGTCCTCCTCCCCGAGGCCGGAGACCCACCGCTAGCAGCCTCTGGAAGGGGTGCTAGGCACTCGCCGTGATCGAGATCTTCGTCGACGCCGACGCCTGCCCGATGAAGGACGAGGTGTACCGGGTGGCCGCGCGCCACGGCCTCCCGGTGGCGCTGGTCGCAAACCAGCGGATGTCCACGCCGGAAGGCCTGGGCGTGGAAATGGTCGTCGTCGACCAGGGCCCGGACTCGGCCGACGACTGGATCGCGGAGAACATCCGGGCCGGAGACGTGGTCGTGACCGCGGACATCCCGCTCGCGGCGCGTTGTCTCGAGCGTGGGGCGCGCGCGCTCGGGACGAACGGCCGCCCCTTCTCCGAGGATTCGATCGGGAGCGCGCTCGCCTCGCGGAGCCTGAACCGGGATCTCCGCGAAGCCGGGCTCCTGACCGGAGGGCCGAGCGGCATCTCGAGCCGAGACCGGACGCGCTTCCTCGACGCGCTCGAGCGCATGGTGCAGCAGGGTCTGCGGGAGCATCCGGGCTGAGCCGCGGACCGTGGGTGCGGCCTATCGTCGACCGGCCGGTTGGCCGATACGGGGGATCGCCCCGCATCCCCTCGCACCCGACCGGAGTTCCAGATGATCGACGAACTCGACCCGTTCGCCGCCGTCCACCGCGCGGACCCGTATCCCGTGTATCGCGCCCTGCGGGATCGCGCGCCGGTCCACCACTCCGCCTCGATGGACTGCTACTGCGTCTCGCGCTTCGAAGACGTGCAGCAGGTCCTGAAGCAGCCCGAGGTCTTCTCCTCGCGCGCGATGTTCACGATGCTGATGAACAACGGGAGCCGCGGGGTCGACCTCTCCTGGGGCGGCATGCGGCTGGCGCTGAAGCTGGTGTTCGACCTGCGAATGGCGCCGTGGAAGTTCGTCCGCGCGCGGGTCCTCATCGCGGAAGACGGCGATCGTCATTCGGCGATGCGCGGAATCCTGAACCGCGGCTTCACGCCCCGGGAGGTCAAGGCGTGGGAGGGCCGCATCCGGACCCTCGCCGCCGGATGCGTGGAACCGCTGGCCGGCGGCGAGCCCTTCGACATCATCCAGGACCTGGCCGTTCCCCTCCCGGTCACCGTCGTGGCGGAACTCCTCGGCGTGGAGCCGGAGCGCCGGCCCGACTTCAAGCGCTGGAGCGACGCCACGATCTACAACGCGACGGGTCCGGGGCGCGCCGATCCCTTCAACGCCGAGTTCCTCACCACGATGAGCGAGCTCTTCGAGTACTTCGGCGAGGTCATCGAGGCGCGAACGGCCGCTCCGACCGACGACCTGATCGGCCGACTGCTCGCTTCGCAGACGGACGAACCCGAACCGCTCTCGGCCCTCGAACTCGTCATGTTCATCACGTTGCTGATGGTGGCCGGAAACGAGACCACCACGAACGCGATCGGCAACGGCGTCGACGCGCTGCTGCGCCACCCCGACCAGCTCTCGCGCCTGGCGGCGGACCCGGCGCTCGCCGAACGCGTCGTCGAGGAGACGCTGCGCTACGACGCGCCGGTCCAGGTCGTCTTCCGGACCACGGCCGCGGCCACCGAGATCGCGGGCACGCGGATTCCGAAGGGCGCCTACGTCGCGGCGCTCGTGGGCTCGGCCAACCGCGACGAACGCCGCTTCTCCGATCCCGATCGCTTCGATCTCTCCCGCGAGACGCAGGGGCACCTGGGTTTCGGCCTCGGCAAGCACTTCTGTCTGGGGGCCTCGCTCGCCCGGCTCCAGGCACGGCTCGCGTTCGAGGCGCTGGCTCCCGAGTTGCCCCAGGTCGAGACCGCGGGCGGCAAGCGCGAGCACGTCGATTCGTTCCTGGTCCGGGGCCTCCGAACCCTTCCGGTCCGCCCGATCGCCTGACGCGTCCGTCGCCGGCCCGGCCGGTTGGGGGCTGGCAACGGCCTCCGCGGCTAGGGCGTGTGACGGCCGACCGGTGCCTCGAGCGTGCCGAGGAGCCAGTCGTAGAGCATCGTCAGCGTGGCGTAGTTGCCCTGGTTCATGTCGACGTGATGGGCAGCGTGGAGCGACGTGATCCGATCGACCGTCCGGAACGGGAACCGCGGTAGATCGACGAAGGTGTGGTTGACGATGTTCCACTGGGTGAAGAGGAGGGTCGCCACCGCCATCGAGAGTGCGTGGAGCGGTGCGCCGGACACGGCCGCGATCAACGGGATCGACCCCAGGAACAGGACCAGGCCGATCGCGGTCTCGAGGGGATGCACGTACAGGGCGTCGACGTAGGTTGGCCTGTGGGCCCGGTGGTGCAGCGCGTGCACCTTGCGCAACGGTTTCCCGTGGAAGAGGAATCGGTGCGTCAGGTAGTAGAAGAAGTCGAAGACCATCAGCACGGCGACGATGTCGACCAGGTGCCGCCACAGCGGACGCGCCTCGAGGTCCACACAGAAGGGCAGCACCGCCACGTAGAAGAGCAGGTTCGTGACGAGGCCCGCGCGGTTGCTGCGCGCTACGGCCGCCCGGAACCCGTCGCTGCGGAGCTTCTCGCGGTCGGCTTCGCGATTGAGTTCCCGCATCCGTGCGAGCACCGGGACCCGGAAGACCACGAAGCGCCCCGCGATGGTCAGCCCGGTCAGGGCGGCCACGAAGGCGAGAGCGGCTTGCCAGTCGTATGTCATGGATACCTCATTGCGGAGCGGCTCCGGGCGGGGGCTTCGGGCAGGTCGTGCCCGGCGGGGCGGCACGGCGACCCCACCGCCGTCGAAAGTATGCGATTCTCGCTCGTTGACAAAGGCCAATGAATCAGGAGATTCCGGAATGAGCGGGATCGAAGCGCGATCCGGACCCCGGCTCGCCATCATCGGCGCCGGGCCGGGCGGCCTCTGCATGGCGATCCGGCTGAAGCAGGCGGGATTCGAGGACTTCGTCGTCCTCGAGAAGGCGGACGGTCTCGGCGGGACCTGGTTCCACAATCGCTACCCGGGCTGTGCGGTCGATCTGCCGTCCTTCCTCTACTCGTTCTCGTTCGAGCCCAACCCCGACTGGTCGCGCCCCTACGCACCGCAGGGCGAGCTGCTCGCCTACCTGGAGCACTGCGCCGACAAGTACCGCGTGCGCGCGCACTGCCGCTTCGGCAACGGCGTCATGCGAGCAGACTGGGACGAGTCCGACGCCTCGTGGACACTGACGCTGGAGGATGGCGCGCCGATCCGGGCCGACGTCGTGGTCAGCGCGGTCGGGATGTTCAACGCATTGTCCTGGCCCGCGATCGAAGGCCGAGATTCGTTCGAGGGCGTGTCGTTCCATTCTGCCCAGTGGGACCACGCGCACGAGCTCGCGGGGCGGGACGTCGCCGTCATCGGGAGTGCCGCGAGCGCGGTGCAGATCGTTCCCGAGATCGTCAAGGAGGCCGCCCAGGTCCACCTCTTCCAGCGCAGCGCGAACTGGGTGATGCCGAAGGACGACGTACCCTTCTCCGAGGAGCAGCTCGCGCTCTTCCGGGCCGACCCGGACGTGCTCGCCGCGATCCGGCAGGAGTGTTACGACCGGATCGATGCCGGAATGACGTTCCAGATTCCCGAGCAGCTCCGCGAGATGGAGGCCTCCGTGTCTGCCGCACTGGAGGTCGTCGAGGACCCGGCCGTCCGCGAGAAGCTGAAGCCACGGCACCCCTTCGGATGCAAGCGGCCATTGCTCTCGAATGACTACTTCCCGGCCTTCAACCGGCCGAACCTCGAGCTGGTGACCGAGCCGATCGCGCGGATCACGAAGAGCGCGATCGTCACCACCGACGGTGCGGAACGCCCGGTCGATACGATCATCTTCGCCACCGGCTTCGCCGCGACCCGTTACGTTTCGACCATCGACGTGCGCGGACGCGGCGGTCAGCGCATCGAAGAGGCGTGGAAGGACGGTGCCACCGCGTACCTGGGCATCACGACCGCGGGCTTTCCGAACCTCTTCATGCTGTACGGACCCAACACGAACAACGGCTCGATCCTGGAGATGATCGAATGCCAGGTCGACCACGTGCTTCTCCAACTCCAACGGATGGAGCGCGAGTCGCTGGTCTGGATCGACGTGCTTCCCGGCGCGATGGCCGACTACAACGACGAGGTGCAGGTGGCGATGGACGGGATCGAGGTCTGGCAGGCAGGCTGCAACGGGTACTACCGCACGCCCTCGGGCCGGATCGTCACGCAGTGGCCGTTCTCGATGAGCGAGTTCCGCACGCGCACCGCGGAGATACACCCGGAAGCGTTCGAGAGCGTGCCGAAGCGCTCCAATACCGCGTGAGGATCGGCTCGTCCGCATCGAATGCGAGATCCTGGTGCCGAAGCCGGTTCGACCCCAAGAAGGCGCGCCGCGGGACTAGACTACATGGTGGCCACCTACGGAGTCTTCGCCTTGTTCCATCGATCGATCGTGTCTCTTCTCCTCGTCCTGGCACTGGCCCGCCCCGCGCTGGCCGACCGGGTGCTGCTCTGGGGGGACACCCACCTCCACACCTCGAATTCCTTCGACGCGTACCTGAACGGGAACCACACCGCGGACCCGGCCACGGCCTATCGGTTCGCCCGCGGGATTCCGGTCGTCCACCCGGGGAACCGAGCGCGGATCCAGATCGGGACACCGCTCGACTTCCTCGTGGTTGCCGACCATGCCGAGTATCTCGGCGTCGTCCGCACCGCGTTGGAAGACGGTCTGCCGCGCGAGGACCTGGGCTTCGTCGATCGTGCGATCACCTGGGGCGCCGAGTGGTACCTGCGTCGCGCCGTCGAGGGCGGCGATGGGCGGAGCGCCTTCACGTCGCTCCTTCCCGACACGACGGACGTGGCCGAGGCCGCCGCGAACCCGCCCGACCTGCGCATCCGGGCCGCAGCCGCTGCGAGCCGCAGCGTCTGGGAGGAGGCGGTGGAGACCGCCGACGCGAACAACCGCCCGGGGGAGTTCACGGCCCTGATCGGCTGGGAGTGGAGCTCGATCCCGGCAGGCGCGAATCTCCACCGCGTCGTCTTCACGAGTTCCGACGCGAGCGTGGCCATGCAGTTCGACCCGTACGCGTCCACCGACAGCATGTACCCCGAGGACCTCTGGAAGTGGCTCGACGAGACGTCGGCTGCGACCGGTGCCGACTTCACGGCCATCCCCCACAACTCGAACATCTCGAAGGGCTACATGTTCCCGGCCGAGACGCGCCTGCGCGGCACGCCGATCGACGAAGCCTGGGTCCGGCAGCGCGCGCGCTGGGAGCGCGTGGTCGAAGCGACGCAGTTCAAGGGGGATTCGGAGACGCATCCGGACCTCTCGCCCGACGACCCTTTCGCCGACTTCGAGCTCTACCCCTTCTACATCCAACAGGGGAAGGAACCCTACGAGGCCCATCCGGGCGACTACGTCCGCTCCGCGCTGCGCACCGGCCTCGCGATCGAGGAGCGGATCGGCTTCAACCCCTACCGCTTCGGCCTGATCGGCTCGACTGACGCCCACACCGGCGTCTCCAGCGCGGAGGAGCCGAACTTCTGGAAAGTTCGCCTACGACTCGACGCCCGAGAGCAAGGGCGCCGCGCAGAGCGCGAGCGGCCGCACGGGCTGGTCGATGTCCGCGTCCGGACTCGCCGCGGTCTGGGCCGAGGAGAACACGCGCGAGGCGATCCTGGCCGCGTTCCAGCGCCGCGAGGTCTACGCCACCACCGGGTCGCGCATCCGCGTGCGCGTCTTCGGCGGCACCGGCTTTGCGCCGGGCGACGAGGACGCTCCCGACATCGACGCGGTGGGCGCGGCCGGCGGCGTCCCGATGGGGGGCGAGCTCACAGCGCTCGCGACCGCGCCGTCCTTCCTGATCCACGCCGCGATGGATCCGAAGAGCGCGCCCCTCGATCGCGTGCAGATGGTCAAGGGATGGATCGAGGGGGGCGAGACCCACGAGCACGTCTACGACGTCGTCTGGTCCGGCGACCGTGTGCCCGACCCGGACGGCCGCGTTCCCGCGGTTCCCGATACGGTCGACCTCGCCACCGGCGTGTACACCAACACGTTCGGAGCGCCGACCCTGCGGGCGCTCTGGACGGATCCCGACTTCGATCCCGCACAGCGCGCCTTCTACTACGTCCGCGTCCTCGAGATCCCGACACCGCGCCACTCGCTCCTCGACGCCCTGGCCCTCCAGATCGATCCGTCAGAGACCGGCCACCCGTCGACGATCCAGGAGCGCGCCTACACTTCGCCCATCCACTACCGGCCGTAGCGCGTCCCGGCCGCGAGTCGTGTCTACCGCCTTCGAAGCAACCATCGCGTGCGTGACGCGCGATCGGGCTGCCAGCCGATGATCGACCCGCCATCCAACCGGAGTGCCCATGACGACCGATCCCTACCTGACCGCCGAGGACTACACGTACCTGCTCCCCGACCATTGGATCCAACCCCAGGATTCCATCTGGACGATCATGCACAACGCATACGTGGGACGCGTGATCGAACTCGCGAAGGAATCCGGCGCGCGGCGGGTCATCGAGATCGGATGCGGGGACGGTTGGAACTGCGGCCAGGCGGTCGAGGCCGGGCTGGACGCGGTCGGGATCGACTGGAGCCGCAACGGCATCGACCACGCCCGGCGCATGGTGCCCGAGGCGACGTTCATCTGTGGAGACCTGCGGAGCGAGGAGGTCCTCGAGACCTGTCTGGGCGCGTTCGACGCCGCGATCTTCGTCGAGGTCCTCGAACACATTCCCCCCGACGATTGCGCGAGTGCGTTGCGGAACATCGCCGCACTGCTTCGACCCGCGGGCACGCTCGTCCTGACGACTCCGTCCGTGAACTATCCGAACACCAACCGCGCGCACTACCGCCATTTCACCGAGGAGATCCTCCGGGATCTCTTCGCCGAAGCCGGCTGCTTCGAGATCGAGTCGGTCGAGGGATACGGCGACGTGCCCGCCGAGCACCGGTACTACCGCCGGGCGCGCTGGGTCGAGAACCGCTACTGGGAAATCAAGCCGGTCAAGAAGTGGCTCCAGGATCGCTACCGGCCCCATGTGCTCGGCGCGCCGCTCGATCGCTGCCACGGCTTCATCGTGCGGGCCCGGCGGACCGGTTCCTCGCCTTGATCCGGCACTCGCCCGTCAACCTCGCCGGGGGAGGCGGCGAGGGCCGGAGTCCCGTCCGATCCGCCGAGCGGCCGCGCGATCGACGCGCTCCAGGATCTCGACCGGGGGGCTCACGACGCGGTAGCTCGTGAGGGGGGGGCGCTCGAGCCACGGCCATAGGGGCGGGGTCTCGATCCGGGCCGCCAGCCGGTAGCCGTGCGCACCGTCGCGGAGGCGGTCGACGAGGGCGTCGGGTGCGGTGTTGCCGAAGCGCATTCCCGGCTGCAGCGAGTGGTCCTCGATCAGCAGGATCAGTTTCGGGGCCGCGGCCCGGATGCGTTCGGCCATCGCGTCGATGTCGGAGGGGGCGTACGAGACGGCGCGCGTTCCCGTGAACGGGACCACGCGCGCGTAGACGCGGTCGCTGGCGATGCGCGGGAGCTTCTGGGACGGGCCGAAGAAACCGATGGCATCGCCCGGTGCCGTGTGCTCGCCGATCCAGGCGGCTGCGGCCAGGCGCGAGTCCCGTAGCTTCGCGTCGGTCATCGCGGCGCCGTTCAGGGCCGGGATCGCGAACGCGAAGGCGAGAGCGGTCCAGCCGACGGCGCGCCACGCGGCGCGCTCCGCCTGGAGGGCCCGCGCGACCGGGTAGGCCGCGAATGCGCACGACACCAGCGCGACCGGCCACACATAACGGAGCTCCGCATAGCGGATCGGCGCGATGAACCCCAGCAGGAGCCCCCATGCCGGCAGCGAGAACGCGAGGGCGCGCGGGTCGCGACGCAGGCACAGCGCCATCCCGAAGAGCGCGAGGAGCAGCATCGGCAGCCCCATGATCGCGACCAGCCAACCCCAGGTCTCGGCGCCCAGCGCAACGAAGCCGGCCAGCGTGGCCGGGTAGCTCGACGGCAGCGTGATCGGCTCGATGCCGGCCGCCTCCGCGCCGAAGCCCGTGATGTGCGCGACGTGCGCGAAGTAGCGGCTCGGACCGAGCAGCAAGCCGCTGGTCAGCGCATAGGCCGCGCCGCCCGCGCCCAGCAGCGCGGCGACGGGCTTCCAGAACGCCCAGGTTCGCGATCCGCCCGAGGCGCCCGCGTGGAGCGGTACCAGGGCCAGCGGCATCACGAAGAAGAGCGCGGCGCTCGAATCCTTGGTCGCCGTCGCGAACGCGGCGAAGACGCCCAGCCACGCGGCGCGTCGGACCGTGAACCCGCTCCGGAGGATGCCCGCGTAGACGACGAGCGCGAGTGCAATCCAGCACAGCGACGGGACTTCCAGGTTTCCCGTCTGCGTGTAGTAGAACATCGGGTAGAGGAGCAGCGAGAAGCTCGCGGTCACGAGGCCCGCCGTGCGCCCCCAGAGCCTGCGTCCGACCTCGAAGCTGGCGGCGACCAGCACACCGCCCATCATCAGCGAGACTGCGCGCCCGATCAGGATCAGGCCCAGGAGCGCCGTGGCCGGGTCGCTGAAGCCGAACGGGTAGCCCGCGGTGGGTCGTCCCATCCCGCCGGTCAGGAAGAGCGCCCCCAGGTAGGGCGCGTCGAACGCGGCGAGGACGAAGTGGTGCATCAGCGGGTACGTCAGCAGCGGGTGCTCGGCCGGCGCGATGAACGTGTCGTGCATCTCGCCGAGCGGGCTCATCGGCAGCAGCGAGTCGTGTCCCCAGGGCAGCATGGATTCGGGACCGGTGGCGTGCGGCAGGCCCCAGAAGAGGCCCGGCAGATAGAGCCCGATCGTCAGCACGAAGAAGAGACCGTGGATCGGCTCGACACCCCGGATCGTGCGCATGGGTCTCCCGTCCTGCGGCGTGCCGGCTGCCCCGCGGAGCGGCACGGGAGGAGCATTGGCCAGGCCCGGCCCGCGGTCAACGCGGCGAAGGGCGCGGACCGGCTGGCGCGTGGCGGGAGCCGCCACGCGCCAGCCGGCGCATCGATCCGGGCGGACGCCCCGGGCTAGAAGTCGTAGCTGGCGGCCACGTACCAGCGCCGGCCGTTGAAGCCGAACGGCGCCGCGCGGCGCGAGAACTTGAACACGCCCGGGCTATCGACGACCAGGTTGCCCATCCCGTCGACGATGGTGCCGCCGCGCGACTGCCCGATCTTGTTCTTGTCCGGGGTCTTGTCGAAGATGTTCGCGACGCCGGCCCGCAACGTGAGGCCGTTTTCGCACGCGTACTGGACCTGGGTATCGAGCAGGATCTTGGGGCTGTAGGACTGTCGGGCGCCATTGCCCTCTTCGACGATGTAGTGGCCGAAGCGGTTGGCCGTCAGCAGGAAGGTCAGGGGCCCCTGCTCGAAGCGCGCCGTCACGTTGACGCGCGAGTGGGGCTGCCAGGTCTCGATGATCGAGCGGTCCTGCGAGGTGAAGACCAGGTTCTGGATGCCGGGCACCGAAGAGAGCGCACTCGGCGCGACCACCGAGTCGATCTCGGTGTCGGTGATGTTGGCTGAGGCCGACAGGTTCAGGACGCCGTCCATCAGGTCCATCGTGTAGTCCAGCACTGCGTCGAAACCGTCGGTCGTGGTGTCGGCCGCGTTCAGGAAGAACTGGGCCGACGAGGCGCCTGCGGAAGCCAGGGCCGCATCCAGGGCCGGGTCGAGGCCGGTGCCGATCGCGCCGCTGATCACGATGCGGTCGTCGATCTGGATGTTGTAGTAGTCGAGCGAGAACGACAGGTTGTCCATGGGGTTCAGCACGAACCCGACGCTGTAGTTGACCGACGTTTCCTCCTCGAGCTCGGGGATGCCGATCGCCTTCGCCACCGCGCTGTCGTTGCGGAACGTGCCGCGCTGCTGGGCGATGGTACCGCCCATCGGCCCCGCCACGAACTGCGTGCTGGTGTTGTTGAAGAACTGCTGCTGGAGCGACGGGGCGCGGAAGCCGGTGCTCACCGCGCCGCGCACCCGCACCATGTCGTTCACCTCGTAGGCGATGGTGCCCTTGGCGTTCAACGTGCTGCCGAAGTCGCTGTAGTCCTCGAAGCGGACCGCGGCGCCGAGCAGCAGCCGCTCGATCGCCGTGTACTCGACGTCCACGTAGACCGCGATCGAGTCCCGGTTCTCGTCGACCTCGTTGGCCGGCGAGAAGCCCGGGAAGACCTGGATGCCCGCGTCCGCGTCCAGCGGGCCGAGGCTCATGCCGTTGATCGTGTCGAAGTCGCGGTAGGAGACCTCGCTCCCGGCGCTGATCTCGTACTCGTCCCGCCGGTAGGAGACACCGCCGGCGAGCACGCCCCAGTCCATCTCCTTGAAGACGTCGAGGTCGGCGGTGAAGAGCCCGAGGCTCAGTTCGCCCGCGTCGGCGCTGGTGGGGCTCGTTCCGGTGGCGGAGACGAGCGATGCGTTGATCGAGTTCGAGATGTCGAACGCGAAGTCGTTCGTCCCGTAGCCGACGCTGGCGTCCCAGTGCCAACCGTTCGCGAGTTCGCCGCGCAGCCCTCCGTTGATCGAGAGGTCGTCGATCTCGGTGTTGATCAACGGCAGGAAGCCGTCGGGGAAGAAGGCGTCTCCGCCATTGACCGGGGTCACGCCGTCGAACAGGAAGGTCGGGTTCCGCGAGCTCTGGTTCGCGCGCCGGTAGAAGCCGCCGGTCGTGTTGTCACGGTTCGAGTAGGTGAAGAAGGCGTAGGCCTCGACGTCCTCGGTGATCGGCAGCGCGGCGTTGGCCATGAAGGACCACTGCTCCGAGTCCCCGTCGCCGATCCGGAAGTTCGTGCGGTTGAACGCGATCTCGCGCGGGTCCGTCGTCTGGTTCACGCCGCCGCCGAGCGAGACGCAGGTGCCCACGTACTGGCACGCGCCGCTCTTCCCCGCGCGGTTGGTGCGGCCGCGGTCGCGGTATTCGAGCGCGAAGTTCACGAAGCCCTCGCCCAGCTGGAAGCCCTTGTTCACGCTCGCGACGAAGGTCTCGCCATCTCCGAAGCCCGTGTACTCGCCGTAGGACGCCGAGACGCGGCCCTCTTCGGGCGAGTCCTTCAGCACCAGGTTGATCACGCCCGCGATCGCGTCGGACCCGTACTGGGCGGACGCGCCGTCGCGAAGCACCTCGATCCGCTGGATCGAGCTCGCCGGGAGCGCGTTCATGTCCGTGCCCGCGGTTCCGCGGCCGACCGACGTGTTGACGTGGATCAGCGCGCTGCCGTGGCGGCGCTTGCCGTTGATCAACACCAGCGTCTGGTCGGGGCCGAGGCCGCGCAGGGTCGCCGGACGCAGCGCGTCCGATCCGTCGCTGATGCTCGAGCTCGAGAAGTTGAACGAGGGGGCCAGGATCTGGATCATGCGGCCGATCTCGGTCTCGCCTGTGCTCTCCAGCGCAGTTTCGCTCAGCACGTCGATCGGTACCGGCGAATCCTCGACCGTGCGGCCGAGCGTGCGCGTACCGATCCCGACGACGATCTCGTCGACGGCGGGCTTGTCCGCGGGGTCCGCGGCCAGCGCGCCGAGCGCGGGCGCGATGGACAGGACCAGGGCAAGGCCAAGGACTCGGATCGATCGGAACATGAAGCCTCCTCATGGGCTACCCGTGCAGCGGGAGCCACTTCGTTCAGGATCGTCGGCTCCTCGCGTTCTGAACGCGGACCACCCGAACCGACGCGGGCACTATAGGCAGATTCTCCAGCCAGCTGGTGAGACTTTTTTTACGCGAATTTCAGAGGAATCCCGGAGTTGCGAAGGGATCGGGTGGATATCCACCCAGATCGAAGCCGAGGTCCCCGGGGCCGACCCCAGGGATCCGGCCGCGGCGGGTTCCGCCGACCACGAGGCACCCGACATGACGAACCACATCCAGGACAAGGTCATCGTGATCACCGGCGCCGCCAGCGGCTTCGGACGGCTCGTGGCGCACAAGACCGCGGCGCGGGGCGCACGCGTGGTCGCCGCGGACATCGACGCCGCGGGCCTGCGGGAGACGACCGACGCGATCCGCGAAGACGGCGGCGACGCGCTGGCCGTCGCCGCCGACGTCACCGACCGCGGCCAGATGCAGGCGCTCGCCGCAGCGGCGATGGAGCGCCACGGCGCCGTCGACGTGATCGTGAACAACGCCGGCGTGATGCCGCTCGCGTTCTACGCCGATCACGCCGAGGCCGCGGCGGCGTGGGATCGCTGCATCGACATCAACCTGAAGGGCGTGCTGAACGGCATCATGGCCGTCCACGACATCATGCTGGCCCAGGGCCGCGGCCACGTGGTCAACCTGTCGTCGATCTACGGAAACCACCCGGTCGCGGGCGCCGCGGTCTACGGTGCCACCAAGGCGGCGGTGAACTTCCTCTCCGAGGCGCTGCGGCAGGAATCGCAGGGAAGGATCAAGGTGACGACGATCAAGCCGACCGGGGTCCCGGGCACCGCGCTCGGCGAGGGCGTGATCAATCCCGCGGCGTTGGTGGGCATCCTCGGGGCGAACCACGGGGCCTTCATGGAGAAGATGGGCGAGGTCTTCGGGGAGGACCCGCCGGCCGACCTGACCACGGTCGACGACATCCGCTACTTCAGCCTCGACCCGGAGCTGCTGGCGGACCAGATCGTCTACGCGATCGACCAGCCCTGGGGCGTCTCGATCGCCGAGCTGACCGTCCGGGCCTCCGGTGACCCCTACCTGATCTGAGTCCGCCGCCGGGTCCGCCGGGCTCGCGGGCGCGGTAGCATGGCGCGTCCATTCCGGAATCGAGATCCTGCGGCCCGCGCTACCCGGGTCTGCGTGCAACGGGAGGAGCCCCCATGCCGCTCCGCGTCGTCCAATGGGGAACCGGCAACGTCGGCTTCCACAGTCTTCGCCACATCATCCGCCACCCGGGCGTCGAACTCGTCGGCGTCCACGCGCACGACCCGGCCAAGGTGGGTCGGGATGCCGCGCGGCTGTGCGGCCTGTCCGAGGACACCGGCGTGATTGCCACGGACGACACCGGCGCCCTGCTGGCGCTGGCGCCCGACGCCGTGGTCTACACGGTGAAGGGGGAGACGCGGCCCCACGAGGTGATCCCCGAACTCGAACGCATCCTGACGGCCGGCATCGACGTGGCATCGACCTCGATGATCTCCCTGATCTACCCGCCCTTCGCGCCGGACCGCATGCGGGACCCCCTGGCCAAGGCGTGCGAGGAGGGAAACGCGACGCTCTACGTGAGCGGCGTCGATCCCGGCTTCTCCGGCGACGTGTTGCCGCTCGCGGCGCTCCAGGTCGCGGACCGGATCGAGGAGGTCCGCGTGCAGGAACTGTGCGACTACTCGACCTACGAGGACCCCGAGTTCACTGGCGTGAGCTTCGGCTTCGGACGCCCGGCCGATTACACGCCGCCGCTCGCGATGCCCGGCGTCCTCCGGATGGGCTGGGGCGGCATGGTCCAGATGGTCGCGGACCGGCTCGGGATCGAGCTCGACGAGATCCGCGAGAGCTTCGGCCGATGTTATGCAGCCGAGGCCTTCGATACCCCGATGATGCACGTCCCGAAAGACACCTGCTGCGCGGTGCGCTTCCAGCTCGAGGGAAGGGCGCATGGCCGCGCCGTGATCGTCACCGAGCACGTCAACCGCCTGTCCGACGATGCGGCGCCGGAGTGGCCGGCTCCGCCGGCGGGGCGTTCCGGCGTCCACCGCTGCATCGTGACCGGGAATCCGTCGGTGCAGCTCGAGTGCTTCCTGACCGGGGAAGACGGCGACCACAACACCGGCGGCGTCCAGGCCACCGCGATGCGCGTGATCAACGCGCTCCCGGCCATCTGCGCGCACCCGGCCGGGATGATCTCGACCCTCGATCTGCCCGGCACGCCATCGACCCACTTCGCCGGAAACTGACGGGGTCGGATCCGTCGCCCGGAAGCGGCCCGCGCCAGAGGCCCGTTCTCGGCCAGGCCTCTAGCGTCGGATCCGCTCGAACACGTTCCCGCGCGGCGCTTCGGCCATCAGGGCCTCCGCCCGCTCGACGGCGGCGCGCCACGCGGGCTCGCGCAGCATCCGCTTGTTGGTCGCGTATGCGGGGAGGTCCACGTCGCGGAGCGCGGCCGCCCGTGCCAGCGCGCGAGGCAGGAGCTCGCCCGGTTCGTCGACGAGCTCGTGCGTGATGCCGCGCGCGCGCGTGCCTTCGGCGTCGAGCAGCCGGCCGTGGAGGATGAGTTCCGTGTGGTGTTGCGGCGGGATCGCGGCCTGGCAGATGCCGGCCGTGCCGCCCAGCAGCGGGATGCCCGTCACGGCCTCGTTCAGCCCGAAGCGCGCCGGCGTCCCGCGCAGCGCCAGGCGGACGTCGGCGGCGAGGTAGAGCATCATGCCGCCCGCGATCGCGTGGCCGGCAGCCGCGGCGACGATGGGCTTCGGAAACAGGAACACGCGCCGCATCGCTTCGCCGAAGTCGTTCGTGACGGCCCGGAGCGCTTCGGGCGCGAGGTCGGGAAGCACCTTGAGGTCGAGTCCGCCGGAGAAGAACGCCGGGCGGCCTTCGAGGACGAGGCCGTGGACCCCGTCCGACTCCGCCTGGTCGAGGGCGGCCGCGAGTTCGTCCAGGAACCCGCGCTGCATCGCATTGGCCTTGCCGTCGTCCATCGCCACGACGGCCACGCCGGGCCAATCGGCGCCGGCCATGCGGAAATGGACGTGCTCGGACATCGCGCATGGATCCTCGCACGCCCCGGGAGCAGAAGCGACGAATCGGAACGTCGTTTGATCCAAGATCCGCCACGACCGCCAAAGAACCGGTCCACCGAGGTTTCGGCTGGACCGCGGGCGGTGTAGAGACTGGTCGCAATCTCCCGCTCGCCTCGCCCGGAGTCACGGATTTGGAAGCCCTGCTCGCGATGGATCCCGCGCTGGCACTCGGCGCCGGCCTTGCGCTCTACATGGCCTGGGCCGTCGGCGCGAACGACGTCGCGAACGCGATGGGCACCAGCGTGGGCTCCGGGGCCCTCACCATCGCCGGCGCGATCGTGGTCGCCGGGCTCCTCGAGTTCACGGGCGCGTTCCTCGCCGGTGGCCACGTCACCGACACGGTGCGCAAGGGCATGCTGGATGCGGGCCTGGTCGAGCTCCATCCGCAGCTCGTGTTGTACGGCATGCTGGCGGCGCTGGCCTCGGCCGGCACGCTGCTCATCGCCGCCACCCGCTACGGCCTCCCCATCTCGACCACCCACTCGATCGTGGGGGCCATCGTCGGCTTCGGCGCGGTCGGTCTCGCCCCGATGCGGTGGCCTGGGGCAAGGTCGGGCAGATCGTGGCGTCCTGGGTGACGTCGCCCCTGATCGGCGGGGTGCTCGCGTTCCTGATCTTCCGGCTGATCCGGTCGCAGGTGCTCGACGAGGACCATCCGATCGAACGCCTGACGCGGCTGGGGCCGGTCTTCTTCTTCTACGTGTTCTTCATCGTCGGCCTGGTCACGCTCTTCAAGGGCTTGAAGAACCTCGAGCTGGACTACGACCTGCCGACCGCGTTGGGCCTCTCGGTCGCCCTGGGCGTCGTGGGCGCGGTCGTCGGCCTCCTGGTCATCCGCCGCGCTGCTGCAAAGGTCCGGGGCGTGCAGGGAGGGGACCCGTTCCGCCAGGTGGAGCGCGTCTTCGTCGTGCTCCAGATCATGACCGCGTGCGCGGTCGCGTTCGCCCACGGCTCGAACGACGTCGCGAACTCGATCGGGCCGCTGGCCGCCGTCTACGGCATCGTCACGAGCGGGGCCGCAGAGCAGAAGGCGGCGGTCGAGCCCTGGATGCTCGCGGTCGGCGGCTTCGGCATCGTCGTGGGGCTCGCGACCTGGGGCTATCGCGTGATGGAGACCGTGGGCAAGAAGATCACCGAGCTCACGCCCAGCCGCGGCTTCGCGGCCGAGCTGGCGGCAGCGACCACGATCGTGCTGGCATCCCGTCTCGGCATCCCGGTCTCGACCACGCACATCCTGGTGGGCTCCGTCCTCGGGGTCGGGCTCGCGCGCGGCATCGGCGCCCTCGACCTCCGCGTGGTGGGCAGCATCATCGTCTCCTGGGTTGCGACCCTTCCCATCGCCGCGGCCCTCTCGGTGTTCTTCTTCTACTTCTTCAAGGGGCTGCTCGGCCCGTAGGCCGGCCGGACCCCGCGCGAGGAGACGACCATGAGCGTGATCGGAAACCTGTTCGGCCGTTCGCCGATCCGGCCCATGCAACAGCACATGAAGGTCGCAGCGGAATGTGCGCGCGGCATCACCCCGCTGCTCGGGGCGATGGCGCAGGGCGATGGCGCGGCGCTCGATGCGGCGCGGGCCAGCATCGACGACCTCGAGCACCAGGCGGACGAGCTCAAGCACGAGATCCGCCGCCACCTGCCGCAGCGCCTCTTCATGGCAGTCGAGCGGCGGGACATGCTGGAGATCCTGGACAACCAGGATTCGATCGCCGACGTCGCGCAGGACGTCGCCGAGTTGGCCGCGCTCCGGCGCATGCAGACCCCGCCCGTGCTCCAGGCGCCGCTGGCGGCGCTGGCGGAGGCCGCGATCGCCACCTGCACACAGAGCGAATCGGTGGTGAACGAACTCGACGAGCTGGTGGAGACCGGCTTCGGCCGCCACGAGGTGACGCGGGTCGAGGAGATGATCAGCCAGTTGAACGATCTCGAGAGCCGCGCCGACGAACGCGGAGAGGAGGCCTTGCGGACGCTCTTCTCGATCGAAGACGAGATCGGCGTTGGTGCCTACTACTGGTACGAGATCATCGGCTGGATCGGTGACATCGCGGACTACGCGGAACGCGCCGGCAACCGGATCCGGCTCCTGATCGCGAGCTGAAGATCGGAACGCCGGATCCGGGTCTAGGCATCGTCGTCGAGCATTTCCGCGAGCGCTTCCTCGCCCAGCGGTCGCTCGTCCTTCACGGTGAGGCTCTCGGCGAACTCGCGAGCGAAGTCGCGCTTCAGGCTCGCGTTCACCGCCAGGGTCGCGAGCATCGCGATCAGCGCGCCCAGCGTCGCGAGCGCCATGTCCCAATGGGCGTCCCAGACGTCGCCCTGCGTTCCCAGGTAGGATTGTCCGAGGTCACCCCCGAAGACGACCGCCACCAGCCACTCGATCAGCTCGTAGAGCATCGAGGTCGACATCACGAAGCCCGTCGGAAGCACGTAGCCCCAGACGCCGCGGGCATCGACCACGCGCACGTAGAACTCGCGGACCGGGTACACCAGGCACAGGCCGTACAAGAAGTGGATGGCGCGGTCGAAGTGGTTGCGTTCGAATCCGAACACCTCGTTCAGCGAGACACCGAACAGGCTTCGCGTCCATTCCTCGTACGGGACCAGCGAATAGCTGTAGTGCGCGCCGACCTCGTGGAGGGCGAGGAAGGAGAAGATCAGCGTGTAGGAGAGCCGCGACAGTGGGAAGCTCAGACGGGTGCGGGCGAGGACCGCGACCGCGACCACGACCAGCACGTTCTCGATGAGCCAGGTCGGCCGGTCGACCGGGGCGATCGACAGCGCCGCGAACTCGATCGCGAAGACGGTCGCGAAGATCGCGAGGACCGTGCGGCGCGGCGGGAGCGGGAGCTTCACGTACCCATCGTACGGGAAGTGCGGCGCACCCGGCTAGAACGTGTTGCCGAGGAAGAGGTAGGCGGACGCCTGGCCGTTCTCGGCGGCGCCGTAGCCGATGTACATCGGGCCGAGCGGTGTGCGCCAGCCGAAGAAGAGGCTGCCGGCCGCCAGCGCCGAGCCTACCGAAATGTCGCTCCGGTTCTCCCAGACGTTTCCCAGTTCCACTGACGCGCCCACGTAGACCGGAAAGCGGAAGTTCAACAGGCCGAAGTCCGCGAGCCGCCGGTAGGTGACGGCGCGGACGACCAGGGAGTGGGGACCCGAGAGCTGTCCGCGATCGAGTCCGGAGAGGTCCAGGAAGCCGCCCACGCGGGTCAGGTTCTCGATCCGGTCTTCGTCCTTCCCGAACTGGGTCAGACCGTCGAGCGAGAACACGAACGACTGTCGTCCCCAACTGTGCGCCGCGGCGATGCGCAGCTGGACCAGCTCCGAATTCGTAGCGGCCCCGAACGATCTGTGGCGGCTCGCGAGGGTGAGCCGCGCGAAGACGCCCAGACGCGGAAAGTTCGCGTCGTCCAGCGTATCGGCCGCCAGGCGGAGGAAGATGCCGCCGCCATCGACTTCGGAGCCCTGGAACGAGCGCGCGCCGATCAGGGGGCCGGAGCGGCCGTCCTGCCACTCGACACCGGCCCGCACCTCGCCCCAGTCCGCGATCTGGCGCCCGAGGTCGAAGCCCAGTTCGGTGCGTCGCAGCGAGAACTCGGCGACCCGGTCCCGGCCTTCGTACAGGGGGACCCGCTCCCGGGTGAACGCGAGGCTCGGTGCCACGAACCAGCGGCTGTCGCGGTCGAGGGGCTGCCAGAACTCCGAGAAGATCCGCAGCGTATTGCCCAGTTGGAGCTCGTTGCGCCACTCACCCCCGAGCGCGTTCGCCGGGTTCAGCGTGTAGCTGAGCGCCAGGTTGTAGACGCTCGTGTTGTCGAAGTTCTCCTCCAGGTTGAAGCCAACCCGGACGTAGTGCGGACCCCAGGGCTTCTCGTGGGTTTCGATCTCGAGCACCGTCTGCGCGCCGTCCTCGCGGAGCTGGTAGTCGACGTGATCGAAGACGTCCCGGCCGTGGATCTCGGCGAGGTCGCGCTCGAGCGTAGCGACGTCGAGCGGGTGTCCCGCCTGCGCCTCGATCCGGGAACGCACCTGGCTGCCCGGGGGTTCCGCGTCGCCCGCGAACTCGACCCGGTCGATCGTGGGCACGTCGCCGCGGTCGTGGCGCTGGCGGGCCAGGTAGGCGCGCCAACGCGCATCCGGGACCGCGAGTTCTCGGAGCCTCGCCGCCGCGCCGCGGGCCGCGGCTTCGCCGATCGGAACGATCTCGCCGCTGCGCTCGAAGTCCGCTGCGCCGATGCCGGCGAGGGCCGGCACCAGCAGCAGGTCCCGGGGCCGCAGCAGCCTGCGTTGCCGGTCCGCCATGCGATCGGTCGCGATGGTCAGGACCTGGTCCGCGACCGAGACGGCGTCGCGAATCTCTTCGCGCTTGCGCAGCGGCGCGCCGACGTCCACGGCGATGACGACGTCGGCACCCAACTCGAAGGCCAGCGCGATCGGGATGTTGTTCACGAGCATGCCGTCGACCAGCAGCATGTCGCCCATCTCCACCGGCTGGAACGCGCCCGGGATCGACATGCTCGCGCGCACCGCGGTCGCGACGTCGCCGGAAGCGTGGACGACCTCGCGGCCGTCCACGAGGTTGGTCGAGACCGCGCGGAACGGGAGGTGGAGCTCGTCGAAGTCCTCGAGGGCAGTGGTGCGCAGCAACAGCCGGCGCAGGAAGAGGTTGAGCTTCTGGCCCTGGATGAAGCCGGCCGGGAGGGCCACGCTGCCGTCGCGGATCCCGAAGCGGGCGGAGGTGAGGAAGTCGAGGTCGTCCTCCTTGCGGCGGAAGGAGAGTTCCCGGCGCGGGGTGTCGTCCTCGAAGGCATCCGGCCAATCCGTGGTCGTGACGATCTCCTCGAGTTCGGCCGGCGAGTACCCGGAGGCATAGAGGGAGCCGATCACGGCCCCCATGCTCGTGCCGGTGATGACGTCCACCGGAACGCGCATCTCCTCGAGGACCTTCAACACGCCGACGTGCGCGATGCCGCGGGCCCCTCCGCCCGATAGCACCAGTCCGATCCGGGGGCGCTCCGCCGGTGCGTCGGTGCCAGGCGCGCCGGGAACGGCGGCAGGCGCGCCCGGAACGGCGGAGGCAGCGCCGGGAAGACCCGGGAGCGCGAGGAAGAAGACGAAGGCGAGAGCGGAAAGGCGCTGAAGCATCCGCCGATTCTACGGGAATCGCCGGAACCGGCGGGCGGGCGGACCGCGTGCGCGGATTCGCATACCCTGGGACGCGAGGCCGGGAACGCCGCGCGAAGGGAATGCGCCATGAACACGATCGCCGACCCCCTGAAGCATGCCTGCCGGATGGCGCCGGATCGTGTGGCCACGGTCTGCGGCGAGATCCGCCTGACCTTCTCGGAACTGGCCCGGCGCTGTCGTCGGCTCGGCGCGGCGCTCGCGCGCGGTGGCGTGGCGCCCGGGGACCGCGTGGCGATCTGGGCCGACAACGGCCACCCATACGTCGAAGCCTACGTCGGCGTGCCCGCGGCCGGGCGTGTGATCGTGCCGTTGAACACGCGCCACGCCGAACCCGAACTCGTCTACGCGCTGCAGGACGCGGGCGCGCGTTGGCTCCTGACCGACCGCGATCCGGGCAAGCTCGCGGGTTGCGTGGAGCGGGTGATCCGGATCCCGGACGAGTACGAGGCGCTGCTGGCCGATGCGGACGAGGCCGAGCTCGGCGTCGGCATCGACGAGACGACGCTGGCGGGCCTGTTCTACACCGGTGGGACGACGGGCGCCTCGAAGGGCGTGATGCTCACGCACCGGAACCTGATCGCGAACACGTTCCACTGGATGGCGCACGTTCCGCATCGGCCCACCGACACGATGCTGGTCATGGCCCCGCTCTTCCACGCCGCCGGGTCGAACGGCGTCCTCGCGAACCTCTGGACGCTCGGCACCCAGGTCATGCTGCCGAGCTTCGCGCCTGGCGCCGCGCTCGACCTGATCGAGGCCGAACGCGTGACCGCGACGCTGGGCGTCCCGACGATGTTGTCCGCGATCGCCGAAGAGCAACTCGCCCGGCCGCGGGAGACCGGAACCATGCGATGGGTCGCGCACGGCGGCTCGCCGATCGCGAGCGAGGTCCTGCGCCGCGTCCACCGGGCCATCCCCAGCGCGGAGCTGATCGAGGTCTATGGCGCCACCGAACTCTCTCCGCTTGCCACGGTGCAGCGCCACGAGGAGGGCTGGATCGAGCACGCTCGCGTGCGCTCGTGTGGGCAGCCGTTGCCCGGGGTCGAGATCCGCATCCTCCAGCCCGACGGTTCTCCCGCGCCCCCGGGCGAGGTCGGCGAGGTGACCGTGCGCGGCGCCAACGTGATGCGCGGCTACTGGAAGAAGGAGGAGGAGACCGCGTCCGTGCTGCGAGACGGCGCCTACTGGACGGGCGATCTCGGCCGCATGGACGAGGAGGGTTTCCTCTTCCTGGTGGACCGCTCCAAGGACATGATCGTCTCCGGCGGCGAGAACGTGTACTCGACCGAGGTCGAAGAAGTGCTCTACCGGCACCCGGCGGTGCTGGAGGCCGCGGTCTTCGCGGTCCCCGACGAGAAGTGGGGCGAGGCGGTCTGGGCGGCCGTGCACCCGCGCGAGGGGCACGGCGGCGTCGACGCGACGGAGTTGATCGCCTTCTGCCGCGAATCCCTCGGCGGCTACAAGGTTCCGAAGGGGATCGACCTCTACGACGAGCCGCTGCCGAAGTCGGGCCCCGGGAAGTTCCTGAAGCGGAAGCTGCGCGACCCGTACTGGGAAGGCCGCGACCGGGGCGTGCACTGAGCGGGGACGGGCGAGGCGACGGCGTGAGGGTCTCTATACTCCGGTCGAGGGGGATCCGACGTGGCCGCGAGTGACGCAACGCAGGCGGAACGCAGCGGGCGACCGGCCTACGGCGTGGGCGATGCGTCCTACCGGGCCGCGGGCCGGCGCGAGGGCATCGCGAAGCTGGTGGATGCGTTCTACGACACGATGGACCGCCTGCCCGAGGCCCGCCGCATCCGGCGCATGCATCCGGCCGATCTCTCGGTCTCGCGCGACAAGCTCACGCGCTTCCTCTGCGGTTGGATGAACGGGCCGAAGCTGTACAACGAGAAGTACGGCCCGATCCGCATCCCGTCCGCCCACGCCCATCTCCCGGTCGGCCCGGAGGAACGCGATGCATGGCTCCTATGCATGGAGCGCGCGATCGCCGAACAGCACTACGCTGCGGATTTCGCCGCCTACCTGTTGCGAGAACTCCGCGTGCCCGCGGATCGGATCGTGGAGGTGAGCCGCGACCCGAAGACGCGCGACGGCGCCCGGGACTAACGCTCATCGCCGGGCCCGTGCTTCCCGGGCTTCCAGCCCTGGTCCGCCAGGTGTGCGCTCGCGAACGCGAGGGGTTCCGGTTCCAACGCGGTGGCCATCGTGTCGTTCCAGCGGTTCAGGAAGCCGAACAGGCTGATGCACGCGACCAGGTTCAGGATCTGCTTCTCGGTGTAGTGCTCGGCGAGAGCCGTGAAGTGCTCCCCCGTCGTCAGGTTGGGGACCTGGGCGGCGTCCCGCGCCAGCCGGAGCGCTGCGCGTTCTGCCTCGGTGAAGCGCCCGTCGGTTTCGAACTCCCAGACCGCCTCGATCTTCGCAGGATCGGCGCCGCCGTGCGCCTCCGCCGCGGCCGTGTGCGCCTGGCAGTACCGACACCCCGCCGCGCGGCTGGCGACGTGGGCGACGAGTTGGAAGAGCTCGCGATCGATCTCGCCGATCGTGTTCACCGCGAAGGCGAGACCGGCGAAGCCCTCGAAGAGGGCCGGGACGCGGGCCATCGTCAGCAGGCTGGTCGGCACGAATCCCATCGCCCCCTCGATCAGGGCGAACTGGTCCGCATACTGGGGCAGGCTCTCTCGCGAGAGCGGTTCGATCACGGGCATGGTGTCTCTCCTGCTAGGCGGTGGCGTCCATCCAGTCGAGGATGATCCGGGCGGCCGGTTCGCCGCGATCTTCCTGCCAGAAGTGTCCTGTATTCTCGAGGATCTGGTGGGGTTGTCCCGTCGCGCCGGGAACCCGCTCGTGGAAGATCCGGTCCCACCCGCGGGTGGCAGGGTCGGAATCGCCGAAGAGCGTGAGGAAGGGCCGGTCGAACGCGGCCAGCGCCTTCCACGTCTCGCGGTTGATCGCGGCACCCGGGTCGGTCGGCGTCACCGGAATCAACACCGGGAACTGGCGCATCCCGGCCTTGTGCCACTCGGTCGGGAACGGCGCGTCGTAGGCCGCCACCACCTCCGGTGCGACCTCGCGCGCGGTTGCGAACGCGATCGACGGTCCCGCATCGAAGTCGGGCGCGCGATGGGAGAGGTGCATCCAGTCGAGCAACGCGGTCGAAACGGTTGCGTCCGCGTCGCCGCTCGCGTGCGCGGCCCACGCGATCCGCCCCTCCAGTTCCGCTTCCGCGGTGTGCAACATCGTGTTTCCCGCTACCACGCGCGCGAAGCGCTCCGGGTCGCGGGCCAGTACCCCCATCCCGACCGGTCCGCCCCAGTCCTGACAGACCAGCGTGATCTCGCGCAGGTCGAGCACGCGGACGAGTGCCTCGAGCCATCCGACGTGGTTCTCGAACGAGTAGTGCGCCGCGCGGGTGGGTTTGTCGGAACGGCCGAAACCGATCAGGTCGACCGCGATCGCGCGCCGTCCCGCGCCGGCGAAGACGGGAACCAGCTTTCGGTAGACGTAGGACCAGGTCGGTTCGCCGTGCACCATCAGGACCACGGGCGCGTCGGGCGGACCTTCGTCGACGTAGTGCATCCGCAAGCGGTCGGGGTGGTTCGGGTTCTCGACGAAGGCGTAGTGCGGTCTGAACGGGTAGCCGGGCAGGCTCGTGAAGCGCGCCTCGTCGGTGCGGACCGCGGGCGGGATCGGGGGGCCATCGAACGGCGCCGTCATCCGGATTCCCCGTGCGCGGTGCCCATCAGCGTGCGACGAGCCGGTAGACCCAGGCTTCGTCGAGCGCGGCGGGGTCCCGCGCGAAACGCGATTGCGCGGTCCACGCGGCGCCGAAGCGCCGGATCTCTTCCGGGTCCGTCACGCGGAGGGCACGCAACTCGTAGAGGGTGCCGTCGATGCGCAGGCGCACTGCGGGATCGGCCGCGATGTTCTTCACCCACTGCGTCTCGGTATCGCCGGCGTTGATGTAGGGCGCGCCGTCTACCACCGTGACGTTCAGGTTCACCGAGTAGGGGGCGGTCGGGTCGGTCTCCAGTTGCGCGGTGCGCGAACCGCCGACGAACGACCAGTCTGTCGGAACCGGCCGCACCGGGCCCGAGAGCGCGCCGCCGGACAGGAAGGGGAGGGGATCGCCAGTGCAACCGATGGCGCCGCACAGCAGCGCCACCGCCCACAGGGTCCTCGAGCGTCGGTTCGTCATCTGGGCCTCCTTCCGGCAATGGCTGCGGGTGGGCCATGGGGACGGCCGCGGTCGCGGAGCGTAGCCCGGCTCCGGCCCGCCGTGGCCCCGATCGCCCGGTGGCGAGTCCGGCGGCGGCCGGATCCACCTCCCGCCCCCGGTTGCGAGATTTTGAAAACTGTTTCAAGATTCAGCCGTGTCCCATGCCCCCATCGACGCGGATGCGCCTGCCGAGAGCGGCCGCCACGGCTACGCGCGTTCGCGCGACACGCGCGCCCGCATCCTGCGCGCCGCGCTCGTGGACGCCGGCGAGGTCGGCTTCCACAAGACCTCGGTCACCCGGATCGCGGCCCGCGCCGGCGTCGCCCTCGGCAACGTCAACTACCACTTCGGATCCAAGCGCAAGCTGCTGCGCGAACTGATGGCGACGCTCGTGGCCGAGGTCAGCTCGCGCATCCACGTCTCGCTCCCGGCCGACAGCGACGACTTCTTCGATCAGGAGCGCGCGGGTCTGCTCGCCTACCTGGCTTATCTGCGCGAGAACCCGGCCTATGCGCGCCTTTCGGACGAGGTGAAGCTGCACGAGCCCGAGCTCTACCAGCGCGCGTTCGAGGCGTGGACCGAGTTGTTCCGCGCCAGGATCCGAGCCGGCATCGAGCGCGGCGCGATCCGCCCGATGGCGCGACCCGAGATCCACGCGCTGGCCCACGTGATGTACGGCGCCCACCAGTTCCTCGATCGCCTGATCGAATCCGACGACGACCCCGGAGACGAGGCCATCGCCGACGCCTATCTGGGCTTCGTGCGCGCGGGCCTCGGACCAGCGCCGCCGACCGACCCGACTTCCCCGCATCCGCCCCGAGAGAGACCCAGGACATGACGACTTCAGCACAGGACCGCGCGCCCGAGACTGGCACCGATAGGGACTTCGACCCGGACGCGATGCGCGAGCGCTACCGCATCGAGCGCGAGAAGCGTCTGCGCGACGACGGAAACGACCAGTACATCGAGGTCGCGGGCGAGTTCGCGGACTACGTCGACGATCCCTACATCGAACACGAGATCGTGCGCGACCCGGTCACGGACGAGGTCGAGGTGCTGCTGATCGGCGGCGGCTTCGGCGGCCTCCAGGCCGGCGCCAAGCTGCGCGACGCCGGCGTTCGGGACATCCGCCTGATCGAGAAGGCCGGCGACTTCGGCGGCACCTGGTACTGGAACCGCTACCCCGGCGCGCAGTGCGACATCGAGGCCTACGTCTACCTCCCGCTCCTGGAAGAGGTCGGGTACATCCCGACCGAGAAGTACGTCCGCGCCAAGGAGATCCTGGACTACACGAAGCGGCTCGGCGAGCACTACGGCCTCTACGAAGGCGCGCTCTTCCAGACCGAGGTCACCGCCATGGAGTGGGACGACGACGCGGCGCGCTGGATCGTCCGGACCAACCGGGGCGATGCCATCCGCGCGCGCTTCGTCGCGATGGCGAACGGTCCGCTGCACCGGCCGAAGCTGCCGGGCGTCCCGGGCATCCGGGATTTCGCGGGCCACACCTTCCACACCAGCCGCTGGGACTATGAGTACACCGGGGGAAGCCCGCTCGGAGGGCTCGACAGGCTGGCCGACAAGCGGGTGGCCGTGATCGGCACCGGCGCCACCGCGATCCAGTGCGTCCCCTTCGTCGGCGAGACGGCGAAGCAGCTCTACGTCTTCCAGCGCACGCCGTCCTCGGTCGACGTGCGAGGGAACTCGCCGACGGATCCCGACTGGGTCGCGAGCCTCGAACCCGGCTGGCATCGGCACCGGATGGACAACTTCAACGCGCTGGTCTCGGGCGTTCCGCAGACGGAAGACCTGGTCGACGATGGATGGACCGACCTGATCGGGAAGATGATGCGGCGGTTCCGCGAAGGCGCCGGAGACAGCGGGCAGAGCATCGGCCAGATCATGGAGATGGCGAACTTCGAGAAGATGAACGAGATCCGCGCGCGCGTGGACGAGCTGGTGAACGACCCCGATGTCGCCGAGTCGCTCAAACCCTACTACCAGATGTTCTGCAAGCGCCCGACCTTCAACGACGACTTCCTCCCGACCTTCAACCGGCCCAACGTCGAGCTCGTGGACACCGACGGGCAGGGCGTGGAGCGGATCACCGAGAAGGGTCTCGTGGTCCGGGGGAAGGAGTACGAGGTCGACTGCATCATCTTCGCGACCGGCTTCGAGGTGGGCACCGGCTACGCCCGCCGTGCCGGGTACGAGATCGTCGGCCGCTCCGGCGAGACGATGACCGAGAAGTGGGAGCGCGGGATCAAGACCCTCCACGGTGTGATGACGCGCGACTTCCCGAACTGCTTCATCATGAGCGCGATGCAGGGGGGCTTCACCGCGAACTACCCGCACCTCCTCGACGAGTCCGCGAAGCAGCTGACCTACATCATACAGCATGCGCGCGAGCATGGCTTCACGACCGTCGAGCCGACCCAGGCGGCCGAGGACGCCTGGCAGGCCACGATCCTCGAGAAGGTCACCGCGGGCGTCGGCGGGCTCGGCGGGCCCGAGTGCACGCCCGGCTACTACAACAACGAAGGCCAGCCGAACCCGAGGGCCAACGAAGGCGCGCCCTACGGAGAGGGTTCGATCAAGTTCTTCGCGCTGCTCGAGGCCTGGCGCGCCGAGGGCAAGCAGGAAGGTCTCGAGTTCCGGAAGTAGCCGCGCCGCCCGCGCTCCCGATCAGGAGAAACCGATCGAGAGCAGGTTCTCCACCGGCGTGTAGAGTTCTTCGAGGTAGGCGACGTCGGCCGGGTCGAGCACGATCGCGGTGGCATCGACCAGCTGATCGAGTTGCTCGATGCGCGAGACGCCGACCACGGGAGCGTGGACGCAGGACTTGCCCAGCAGCCAGGCCAGCGAGACCTGGGCCGGCGTGTGGCCGAGTCTCTCGGCGACTTCGACCACGCGGTCCGCCACCGCGAACACGAAGTCGCCCCGGTAGAGCCCCTCGGTGCGAACGCGGTCGGCACCCTTGCTGCGGTCGGTCGTGCCCTTGTCGATCCCGCCCCGGTAGGCCCCCGCGAGGATGCCGCGCGCGAGTGGCGACCACGGCATCAGCCCGACACCGTGCTGTGTGCAGTACGGATTCATCTCCCGTTCCTCTTCGCGATAGACGAGGTTGTAGTGGTTCTGCATGGAGACGAAGCGGGTCCAGCCGTGCAGCTCTGCGATGTGCTGGAGTTCCGCGAACTGCCAGGCGAACATCGACGACGCGCCGAGGTAGAGCGCCTTGCCGGCCTTCACGACGTCGTGGAGCGCCTCCATCGTCTCTTCGATCGGCGCCCGGGCCTGGCCGGGAGCGCCGTGCGGGTGCCGGTGGATCACGAGCTGGTCGACGTAGTCGAGCCCCAATCGTCCGAGCGAGGCGTCGACGCCCTCCATGACGTGCTTTCGTGAGAGGCCGCCCTGGTTCGCACCGGCGCCCATCGGCATCGCGACCTTGGTGTTCAGGACGTACTGGTCGCGCGGGAGGAGTTCCCGCAGCAGCCTGCCCACGACCTCTTCGCACGCGCCGAGCCCGTAGGCGTCCGCGCAATCGAACGCGAAGAGGCCCCGGTCGATGGCGGCGCGGAAGATCGGCCGGGCCTCGTCCGCGCCCAGCGTCCAATCGCCCTGGTGGCCGCGGCCGGGTTGGCCGAAGTTCATGGTTCCGAGGCAGAGGCGCGAGATGCGCAGCCCGCTCTCTCCCAGTTGCACGGTGCCGAGCGTCGTCGTCACGGTCGTTCCTTCGCGTATTCTTCGGGGTGCCGCAGCCAGCCGGCGGTGGAGACTGCATCCCGGGAGCTTTCGCTTTTCCGCCGGGAGCCTACGATACGCCCCCTGGGACGGGACGTCCCGCGCGCGCCCGCCGCCGGCCGGAGCGCGCGACCCACGCAGCGAAAGGATGAAGGAATGGAGCTCGATGGAGCATCGGTGATCGTCACGGGCGGTGCGTCCGGAATCGGGGAGGCCAGCGCGCGCCGTCTCTCGGTCCTGGGTGCGCGGCCCGTCATCTGCGACCTGAACGAGGACAAGGGCAAGGCCGTCGCGAAGGAGCTCGACGGCGTGTTCGTGAAGACCGACGTGGCCGACCCCGAGCAGGTGCAGGCCGCGATCGTGGCGGCGCAGGAGCTCGGGCCGATCCGGGCCCTCGTCAACGGCGCCGGCATCGGCAACGCGAGCCGGACCGTCAATCGCGAGGGCGAGCCCTTTCCCCTCGAGCGGTTCGAGTTCGTGCTGCGGGTCAACCTGATCGGCACCTTCAACTGCCTGCGACTCGTCGCGGCCGCGATGTCGAAGCAGGACCCGGTCGACGCCGACGGACAGCGCGGTGCCATCGTGAACATCGCGTCGGTGGCCGCGTTCGACGGCCAGATCGGCCAGGCGGCCTATTCGGCGTCCAAGGGCGGCGTCGTCGGGCTCACGCTGCCGGTCGCGCGCGATCTCTCGGCGGTCGGCATCCGCGTGAACTGCATCGCGCCGGGGCTGATCGACACGCCCATCTACGGGCAGGGAGAGGGTTCGGAGAAGTTCAAGGCCCACCTCGGGCAGAGCGTGCTCTTCCCGCGTCGGCTCGGCCACGCGAGCGAACTGGCCTCGATGGTGGCCGAGTGCATCTCCAACGACTACATGAACGGCGAGACACTGCGGGTCGACGGCGGCATCCGCATGCCCCCCAAGTAGCGAAGGAGCGAGGCGATGGCCGACGAGATCCTGACCGAGACCCACGGACGGGTTCGGGTCCTCACGCTGAACCGTCCCGAAGCCAGGAACTCGGTGAACAGCGCGCTCGGCGAGGCGCTGACGGCCGCGATCGCGGAACTCGACGAGGACGACGCGCTGACCGCGGGTGTGCTCACCGGCGCCGGCGGGGGGTTCAGCGCCGGCATGGATCTGAAGGCGTTCGCGACCGAGGGGCCGCCGAAGGGGTTCAACGAGTTCCTCCAGGGAGGCGCACAGAAGCCCCTGATCGCCGCGGTCGAGGGTTTCGCACTGGCGGGAGGGCTCGAGATCGCGCTTGCGTGCGACCTGATCGTCGCCGCCCGGGGCGTGAAGCTGGGCATTCCCGAGGTGAACAAGGGCTTGTTCGCCGCGGGCGGCGGGCTCTTCCGGCTGCCGAACCGCGTGCCCTACGGGGTCGCGATGGAGATGGCGCTCACCTCCGACCCGATCCTGGCGGAAGAAGCCAAGGAGTGGGGTCTGGTCGCCCGCCTCGCCGAGCCGGGACAGGCCGCCGCGGTCGCGCTCGAACTGGCCGAGCGCATCGCGCGCAACGCGCCGCTGGCCGTGGCCGCCAGCAAGCAGATCATCCGGCAGACCCGGGGACTGACCGAGAAGGACAGCTGGGTGATGCAGGCTCCGCAGATGGCCCGGGTCTTCACGAGCGAAGACGCCAAGGAAGGCCCGCGCGCCTTTGCCGAGAAGCGCGCGCCGAAGTGGACGGGCCGTTAGGTCCCGGCCGACGAGTCTCCTTCCGGAATCGGCACCGCGGTCGTCACCTTGATCGGCTCCATCGAGAAGCTCGAACTCACGTCGGTGAGTTCCGCGCTCCGGATGAGCCGCTTGTAGATGCGGTCGTAGTCGGCGATGTCGGCGACCAGGATCTTGAGCAGGTAGTCGACGTCGCCGCTCATCCGATGGAACTCGACCACCTCCGGGATGCGCGCCACCGCCTCGGCGAAGCGCTCGAGCCACTCCTCGCTGTGCTGGTTCGTCCGGATCGTCGCGAAGACCGCGGTGCCCACTCCCACGCGGGCCGGATCGACCAGCGCGACGCGGGCCTTGATCACGCCGGCGTCCTCGAGGCGGCGGATCCGCTTCCAGCACGGGCTCTGCGAGAGCCCGACCACGGCGCCGATCTCGGCGATGGAGCGCGAGCAATCGACCTGGAGCTCCCGCAGGATCGCGCGGTCGATGGAGTCGATCTTTACCATGAAATCCCCGGAACGAGAATGGATCGCTCCGAGGATCGGTCCCGGGGAGAATGGATGCAACTCCGGCCGGGCCGCGCGGCCCGGGTCGCCGCTCCGGTCATTCGTAGGAGAAGGCGGCGTCGTCGAGGTCGATCGCCGGAATCTCCTCGCGCTCGGTCCAGTAGTCCTGGTTGTGCATCCACTCGGGCTTGTCGCCGCGCTTCGGCAGCAGGTGCATGCTCCGCATCAGGTACCCGGGGTTGAAGTTCTCCGGGTCGATCCAGGGTAGCAGCGGCATGTCGGCGTCCTCGGGGCGCAGGACCGGCGTCACGCGCTTCGCGCCGCGCGCGTCCATGTGGTGGAGGAGGCGGCAGACGAAGTCGCCGAGCATGTCGACGCGCAGCGTCCAGCTCGCACGGAAGTAGCCGAAGATCCACAGCATGTTCGGGACGCCGGTGAACATCATCCCGCGGTAGGTGACCGTCTGCGAGAAGTCGACGGGCTTGCCGTCGACCCAGAACGCGATGTCGCCGAGCACGCTCATGTCGAACCCGGTCGCGGTGATGATGATGTCGGCCTCGAGGCGTTGGCCCGACTTCAGCAGGATGCCGTCCTTGGTGAACTCGGCGATCTCGTCGGTGACGACCGAGGCCCTTCCCGACGCGATCCCCTGGAAGATGTCGCCGTCGGGAACGAACGCGATCCGCTGCCGCCACGGCCGGTAGCTCGGGGTGAAGTGCTTCTCGATGTCGTAGTCGGGTCCGAGGAAGAGGCGCACCGCGTCGAGCAGCTCCTTCTTCAGCGCCTCGGGTTCCTCGAAGGAGCGGCGTGTGATCTCGGCCTGGTCGTGCAGCACCTTGCGCCGCACGATCTCGTGGATCCACGCGTCGTCGATCTCGAGTTCCCGGAGCAGGTCCGCGAGTTCATTCTCGTTCCGGCCGGGAATGAAGTAGGTGGGCGATCGCTGCAGCATCGTGACGTGCTCGCAGTCGCCGGCGATCGCCGGGATCAGCGTCGCCGCGGTCGCGCCGGAGCCGATCACGACGACCCGTTTTCCCTGGTAGTCGAGGTCTTCGGGCCAGGTCTGGGGGTGGACGATCCGGCCCTCGAAGCGGTCCATGCCCTCCCATTCCGGCGTGTAACCCTCCGAATGGCGGTAGTAGCCCTGGCACATCCACAGGAAGTTCGCGCTGATGCGGAACGGCGTGGCGTCCTCGCCCCGTGTCCCTTCGACGGTCCAGCAGTTGGTCGCTCCGTCCCAGCTGGCCGACGCGATCTGGTGCCGGTAGCGGATGTGGCGGGCCAGGTCGTTCTCTTGGATCACCTCGCCCATGTAGGCGCGGATCTCCTCCGCGGTCGCGATCGGCGGACCCGTCCACGGCTTGAACCGGTAGCCGAAGGTATAGAGGTCGCTGTCCGAGCGGATCCCGGGATAGCGATGCATGAGCCAGGTGCCGCCGAAGCTCTCGAGCCCCTCGAGGACCACGAAGTTCCGCTCAGGGCACTGCGTCGTCAGATGATAGGCGGCGCCGACGCCCGAGATGCCGGCGCCCACGATCAGCACGTCGACGTGTTCCATCCCGGTCCGTCCATCGTTCGCGTCGGCTTCGGTGCGGGGCATGGTTCCGGTCTTCCTTCAGCGGGGGGTTGGGACAGCGGGGGCGCGCGACCGGCCGGAGGATATTCCAGTTCCCGCGTGAGGTCAGTCGATGCCCGGGTCCTGCGGCTGGTGCAGAATGCCCCATCACGAATCCTCGCTGCGGAGTCGGCGCCGCCGATCGCACGCACGCGCGCGGCAGATCCCGGCATCGACCGCGACCCGCTAGGCTCCGCGCCTCCCCTCCAGGGAGTCGCGACAGGGAGAGGCGATGGACGCCGCGCGGCAGATCCTCCAGCACGACACGCTCATCCAGTGGGTGTTGCCGGTGTTCCTGCTCGCGATCGTGGCGGAGGCCGTGTGGGGTTGGCGTCGTTCGCGCGCGCTCTACGAGCCGCGCGACACCGCCGTCTCCGTGCTGATGCTGCTCGCATCGGCCGGGATCGAGATCGTGCCGAAACTCGCGATCGTCGCGGCCATGGTCGAGATCCACGAGTGGACGCCGCTGCGCGACGTCGTCGGCCGTCAGCCCTGGGCATGGGTGCTGCTCTTCTTCCTGGACGACTTCACCTACTACTGGTTCCATCGCCTCAACCACGAGGTCCGTTTCCTGTGGGCCGGGCACGTCAACCACCACTCGTCGGAGTACATGAACCTCGGGACCGCGCTCCGGCAGGGCGTCGGCGAGCGCATCTACAAGTACGTCTTCTGGCTCTGGCTGCCCGCCCTCGGCTTCGACGCAGCCATGGTGCTGCTGATGATCGGCCTGAACCTGACCTACCAGTTCTGGGTGCACACCGAAGCGGTGCGGCATCTCCCGGCCTGGTTCGAGGCCGTGTTCAATACGCCCTCGCACCATCGGGTCCACCACGGGTCGAACGTCCGCTACCTCGACCGGAACCACGCCGGCGTGCTGATCGTGTGGGACAAGCTGTTCGGCACCTTCTCGCCCGAGGTCGACGAGGAGCCCGTGGTCTATGGGCTGACCCGGAACCTGGAGACCCGGAACCCGTGGACGGTGCTGGTGCACGAGTACCGGGCCATCCTGCGCGACGTCCTGCGCGCCCGGTCGTGGCGGGACCGCTGGCGCACGCTCTCGCAGCCGCCAGGCTGGTCCCACGACGGACCGGACCGGCGCGCGAAGACGCTTCGGGCGAAGGCACGGCAGCAGGTCGCGCAGTCCGCGGGAGCGGCCCATGGCATGGAGTCTCGGTCATGAAGCATCGCCCGAGCCTGATCACCCGGACCGACGGCTTCGCCGTCCGCGAACTCGACGCCCTGGCCCGCCGCGTCGAGGATCTGGCGTTCGATTCCCTCTGGGTGACCGAATTCAACGGGCGCGACCCCTACACCACGGCCGCGCACCTGCTGGCGCGCACGGAACACCTGACGATCGCGACGGGGATCGCCAACGTCTATTCGCACGATGCCGTCGTGGCGGCGCAGAACCGCCAGGCCCTGGCCGAGCTTTCGGGCGGGCGCTTCGCGCTCGGGCTCGGTGTCTCCCACCCGCCGATGGCGGCCATACACGGGCTCGAATGGGTCGCGCCGCTCACGAAGATGCGCACCTATCTCGATACGATGGAAGCCACGCGCGTCGATGCGCCGGCGCCCGCCACACCGGCACCGATCTGGCTCGCCGCGAACGGGCCGAGGTTGCTCGAACTCGTCGCCGAACGTCTCGATGGCGCGAACACCTACCTCCTTCCCCCGGCGCATACCGTGCGCGCGCGCGGGATCCTGGGCGCCGACAAGCGGTTGAACGTGGTGTTGCCCTGTTGCCTCTGCGAGGATCCGGAACGCGCACGCAAGATCGCCCGGTCCGCGCTTGCGATCTACCTGCCGCTGCCGGCCTACCAGAAGGAGTGGCGCGCCTGCGGCTTCGACGAGTCGGACTGGTCCGGAGGCGGGAGCGACCGGCTGATCGACGGGATCGTCGCCTGGGGGGACGATTCCCGGATCCGCGCGCGGATCGGCGAATACGAAGAGGCCGGCGCGTCCCACGTCGTGGTGAGTGCATACAACACGGAAGGGAAGGGAGTCGCGCCAGACTGGAAACTCCTCGAAGCGCTGGCGCGCTGAGGACGTCGCTCACCCCACCGGAAGGGCGAACGCGGCGACCATCAGCAGCAGCGCGCCGAGCGCCGCGAAGCCGACGCGCCGCCAGGTCGTGGAGGCGACGACCGCGGCCTCGGCGCACTGGAACAGGTAGTAGACCGCGAACGCGCGCGAGGCGAACGCGATGATGTCGAAGATCTCGGCCGCCCAGTTCAGACCCAGCGAGATCGCCGCGATGAGAACGTACGACCAACGCGCGGGCAGTCGCCCGCGGCTCGCTCCGGCGACGAGACCGC
>Ga0114931_10001119_pt1 | contig 34174 bp, 31 predicted proteins | sample 2SBtaG_FD_89579 | JGI IMG/M metagenome (GOLD analysis project Ga0114931, IMG submission 89579) | Deep subsurface microbial communities from Kolumbo volcano to uncover new lineages of life (NeLLi) - 2SBTROV14_V59a metaG | ecosystem: Environmental > Aquatic > Marine > Volcanic | place: Kolumbo...
CGGTGCGGGAGACCCGCGAGGGAACCCAGCGCCTCGTGGTGGCGAGCCGCGACGTGAGCGCACGGGTAGAGGCGGAGCGGGAGGTTCGGGAGCAGCGCGAGCGGCACCGTGGGCTGGTGGAGAGCCTGCCTCTCGCGATCTTCGAGCTGAGCAGCGAAGGGCGCATCCTCGCCATGAACGGGCCCGGGTTGCTCATCCTCGGCGTGGCCTCGGAGGAGGCGCTGCTGGGCGAGCGCGTCTCCGCGCTCTTCGTGGCGGAGTCGGAAGCTGCAACAGAGCAGGCGACGCAGTTGGCGGCCCACGGCCAGGCGGCCGACTTCGAAGCGGAGGTCCTGCGCGGTGACGCCCGACGTCATCTCCTGGTGAGCCTGGTTCCCATCCACCACGAAGGCCGGCTCCGCAAGGTGATCGGCTACGCTCAAGACGACACCTCGCGTCTGCACCTCGACGCCCAGGCTCGCGAGGCGCAGAAGCTCGAGAGCCTGGGCGTGCTGGCCCGGGGGCATTGCACACGATTTCAACAACCTGCTGGTGGGGATCCAAGGCAACGCGGAGGTCGCGCTCGACGGCTTGGCAGGGGAGTCGGCGGTGCGGGCGGCCGTTGCGGACATCCACGAGGCCGGAAGTCTTGCCGCCACCCTTACGGGTCAGCTGCTCACCTATGCGGGACGCGGTGCCAGTGAGATGCAGGTCTTCGACCTTTCTGCGCTGGTGGTCGAGATGGCCCAGCTGCTGCGCATGGCGCTGCCCTCCGGGATCCGCCTCGAGATCGAGGCAGGCCCGGCGCCGGCCTGGGTACGCGGCAGTGCGGCGCAGATCCGCCAGCTCGTGATGAACCTCATCACCAACGCGGCAGAGGCCTACCCCGGTACAACCGGTGTGGTGCAGGTGCGCCAGCGCCAGCGCCGCGTGGAGCGCGAAGAGCTGGAGGCTGCCGTGATTGCAGACCCCGAGCGGGCCGGGGAGCACGTCGTCCTCGAGGTGTCCGATCGCGGCGCTGGCATGAGCGACGAGATCCGCCGCCGCATCTTCGACCCCTTCTTCTCGACCAAGACCCTCGGCCATGGGTTGGGCCTGGCCGCCGTCCTGGGCATCGTGCGCGACCACGCGGGTGCCCTCGCGCTTTCGAGCCAGGATGGCGCGGGCACCTGCTTTCGCGTGATGTTTCCCTCCGTAGGCGCGTCGGAGGCTGGGTTGGAGGACGTTCCAGAGCCCACACTGAACGCCTCCGCGGGGCTGTGCGTGCTGGTCGTAGATGACGAAGATCTGGTGCGCCGGGTGGCGCGCCGCCTCTTGGAGAAGCGGGGCTGGAAGGTACGCGAGGCTGCCAGCGGAGCCGAGGCCATCGCTTTGTTGCAGGAGGATCCAGCGGGCCCCGATTGTGTGCTCCTGGACCGCAGCATGCCGGGCCTGGATGGCGAGCAGAGCTGTGAGGCGCTGCGCGAAATCCGCCCGCAGCTGCCGGTCCTTTTTGCCAGCGGGGACCTGGCCGGCTGGTCGCTAGCGTCCTTTCCGGCCGATGTCCCGACCGACCGCATCCAGAAGCCCTACAGCGGGGAAGACCTCGACCGCGCGCTCCGAGCGCTCTTGCGCGAGGCGTGAACTCGGTCCCGGGCTGGCGACGAATGGATTCAAGTGAGAGCGTTCGGGTTCCGATGCGGGCGGAGGCGGGAGTCTCCCGTCCAGAAGGAGAAGATCATGAATGTATCCTCGGTGGCGAGTTCGTTCGCCATCCAACCGCAGCATTCGGCTGCGCACGTGCACCGGCCCCACGGCGAGGAGCGTGTCGAAGGCAGCAAGCCCGATGGGGATGGGGATGGCGATGATGCCGTCCGTGGCGTGACGGCAGGCGGTGCCGGCGCCGGCTCTTCGGGGAGCAGCGCAGTGGGGAGTCTTGTCAACGTAACGGCTTGACGAGGCCCCACCTGGCGACCTGGACTCCTTGGAGCGAGCTGCTTCACCCCGTCTAGGTCGCCTGCAGGCCCCGGGCCATGAGAATCTTGCCCGAGCGCACCAGCTCCTGGAGGCCGTAGGGGCGCAGCAGCTCGATGAAGGCATCGAGCTTGTCGCTGGAGCCCTTCACCCGAAGCACCAGCGAATCCGCGCCGTAGTCCACGACCTTCGCGCTGTAGTGCTCCGCGATCTGCAGGATCTGAGTGCGCTCGTCGAGGCGCGAGCGCATCTTCACCAGGGCGATCTCCGTCTCGTAGGCGGCGCCTCCGGTATGGTCGATGGCGTGGACCACGTCCACCAGCTTGGCGAGCTGCTTGAGGATCTGCCCCAGGGTAGCGGGGCTTCCGGTACAGGTGATGGTCATGCGCGAGAAGTCACCCTGGGCGGCGGGGCTGACCACGAGGCTCTCGATGTTGTAGGCGCGGCGCGCGAAGACCAGGGCCACGCGCACCAGTACGCCTGGCTTGTTGCTCACGTAGAGGGAGATGGTGTGCGTGTGGGAGCGTTCTTCCGGCGTCGCGGTGGGCTCAGGTGCTGCCACGGGGCTTCTCCAGCTTCTCTTTGGGAGGCTCGATGAGCATGTGGGAGATCGGGGCGCCAGCGGGGATCATCGGGAAGACGTTGTCCTCCTTGACCACCTCCGCCACCACCACCACCGGTCCCTCGTGGTCGCGGGCCTCCTGGAGCTTGCGGTCCACGTCGCCGGGCCGGCGGATGCGGATCCCGTGGACGCCGTAGGCCATGGCGAGCTTCACGAAGTCCGGGTTGCCCACGAGGTCCACGCCGGAGAGGCGGTTCTCGAAGAAGAGCTCCTGCCACTGGCGCACCATTCCCAGGTAGTTGTTGTTGATGATGAGCACCTTGACGGCGCGCTCGTGCACGGCGGCGGTGGCGAGCTCGGAGAGGGTCATCTGGAATCCGCCATCTCCCACCACCGCCCATACCTCTGCCTCGGGCCGTGCGAATTTCGCACCGAGGGCGGCCGGGAAGCCGAAGCCCATGGTGCCGGCGCCTCCCGAGGTGATCCAGTGGCGGTTGGAGCGGGTGCGGCAGAACTGGGCGGCCCACATCTGGTGCTGGCCGACGTCGGAGACGATCACGGCCTCGCCCTGTGTGAGCGCATCGAGGCGGTCGAGGACGTGTTGCGCGCGCAGGCCGCCCTTCTTCGGGTATCGGAGCGGGTAGCGCGCGCGCCAGGTGGCGCACTGGGCGAGCCACTCCTCCGTGTCCAGGGGCGCGGCCCGCTGCAACAGGTCTTCGACCACCAGCCGTGCGTCTCCTCGCAGGCAGACATCGACCTCGACGATCTTGTTGAACTCGGCCTCGTCCACGTCGATGTGGATCTTTGCCGCATGCGTGCAGAACGCGTCCAGCCTGCCCGTGATCCGGTCGTCGAAGCGGGCGCCGATGGCCATGATCAGGTCGCAGCCATCCACCGCCTTGTTCGCGTAGGCGGTGCCGTGCATGCCGAGCATCCCCAGGTGCAACGGGTGTGTCTCGTCTGCGGCGCCCTTGCCGAGCAGCGTGTTGACGATGGGCGCGCGCAGCTTCTCCGCCAACGCCATGACGGCCTTGCCCGCGTCGGCGATGACGGCGCCGTGGCCCACGTAGAGCAGGGGTCGGCGCGAGCCGCGAATCAGGTCCGCCGCAGCTTCCAGCGCTTCGGCCGGCGCGTGGCCAGGTACCGTGTACCCCGGCAGGTCGATCTCCTTCGTGGGGGTCGCCTCGCACGGCCCTTGGCTGACGTCCCTGGGCACGTCGATCAGGACGGGTCCCGGCCGCCCGCTATGGGCGATGTAGAACGCCTCGCGGACCGTGCGCGGAATCTCCTCGCCCGCGCGGATCATGTAGCTGTGTTTCACCACCGGATAGGTGATGCCAGTGACGTCCGCCTCCTGGAAGGCGTCCTTGCCCAGGTTCTCGCGATTGGTCTGGCCGGAGATCACGAGGATGGGAGAAGAATCCATGTAGGCCGTGAGCAGGCCGGTGACGGTGTTGGTGGCGCCCGGGCCGGAGGTCACGAGGACGACACCGGGCCGGCCCGTGGCGCGGGCGTAGCCATCGGCCATGTGGGTGGCGCCCTGCTCGTGGCGTACGAGCACCAGCTGGATGGAGGAGTCCACCAACGCGTCGAAGATGGGGATGGCGGCGCCGCCGGAGAGACCGAAGATGTACTCGACTCCTTCCTGCTCCAGGCAGCGGATCAGGCATTCGGCTCCGGTCGGGAGGCGTTCGGGCGGTGCGGCCATACGCGGGCTGACTCCATGGTGAAGTGGCAAGAGACTCGAAAGATGTGGGTCGATCGGGATCGGAGCTTACAAAACGGTATTTCATGGAGCAAACTGCGGGTAACAATGGCCTCATGAGGGAAGCTGAGGCCAGAAAAAGTTCACAAATGGATGCCCCAGGGGGGCATGAGTCTCGATGAGCCTACTTCTTGATGTATCCCGCCATCTGATTTCTGCGGACACCGTCAGCGATCGGGGCACTGCGGGGGTGATGGGCTGGCTGGCGGACTGGCTGGAGGCACGGGGCCTCAGCGTGACCCTCCAGCGCTGGGGAGAGGGGGAGCGGGCCAAGGCCAACCTGGTCGCCCGCGCGGGGCCTCTAGAGCCGGAGGGACTGGTGCTCTCTGGGCATCTCGACGTGGTGCCCTTTGCGAAGCAGCCCGGCTGGACCCGGGATGCGCTGACCCTCGAGGTGGGGGACACGCGGGTCTACGGGCGTGGCACCTCCGATATGAAGGTGTTTCTCGCCCAGTGCCTCACGGCGTTGGACGAGCTTGACCTCTCCGTGCTCTCTCGACCCGTGGTGCTGCTTTTTACGTCCGACGAGGAGGTCGGTTGCCTGGGCGCCGCGCGCTTGGCGCCGGCCTTGGCCGAGCTCCTCGATTGTCCGCTGCCTCGGCTGGCGTGGATCGGGGAGCCGACCAGCGGCCGCATCTATCACGCCCACAAGGGCATCGTGGCGTTCCCCATCGAGGTGCGCGGCGAGGGAGGGCACAGCAGCATCCCCGACGCGGGAGTCAGTGCGATCGCCGTGGCGGCCCGAGCCTTGGCGCGCATCGGCTCGCTCCAGGAAGCGCTGCGTCGAAAGCCGCGCGAGGCGTTTCGGGCGCTCTATCCACAGGCTCCCTACACCACGCTCAATTTCGGGACGATCAGCGGCGGCACCGCCGCCAACATGATTCCGGAAACCTGCCGTTTCGAAGTGTCCTACCGGCCCCTCCCGGACGAGGATCCCCTGGCCCTCTACGCCGCGATCCAGGAGGCCTTGGCGGACCCGCCGGCGGATTGGGGCTCGGACCGCGCTGCGAGGCTCTCGGTGGGGCCGGCGCTGGTGGCTCCCGGCATGCAGACTCCCCTCGGGACCCCGCTGGAGGAAGCCCTGGGTGCGAGCCAGGGCGCCGGAGCCGCGGGAGGGGCGCCCTATTGCACGGATGGTGGGCAGCTGGCCCGGGCCGGCATCGAGGCGCTGATCTGCGGTCCCGGTGAGCTCGAGCAGGCCCATCAGCCCGACGAGAGCCTACCGCGCAGCGCTTTCGAGCACGGTGCCGGCGAGATCCTGCGGGTCGTTCGCCAGCTCTGCGCGGCGGGTTGAGGGCGCTCTGTACCCACTCTGTACCCACTCTGTACCCATATGGGGAATTCCATCCCCAATCGAGATTTCTGCTTGAGGCATACACAGGTCTTCCCGATGAATCCCGTATGGCGACGATCCTCGTCATCGACGATTCCGAGAGTCAGCGGTCGGGCCTGCGCAAGGCCTTGGGCGACGCCGGCTTCGAGGTGTTGCTCGCGGCGGACGGCATCGAGGGCCTGAAGCAGCTGCTCCAGGAGCACGTAGACCTGGTGATCTGCGATCTGGAGATGCCCGGGTTGGACGGCGGCAAGCTGATCCCCATGTCCGATTCGCCGGAGCACCGCGCGATTCCGTTCCTCATGCTCACCGCGGTGCAGGACCCGAAGCGCCGGGCGCGGCTCTTCAAGGAGGGCGCCCGCGACGTCATCACCAAGCCCTATCACCATGAGGAGCTGCTGGCGCGGGTGCGCTACCAACTGGAGTTGGAACGGCTCCGGCACGAGCTGCTCGCGAAGAACGAGCAGCTCGAGCGGCTCTCCACCACCGATGAGCTGACGGGCCTCTACAACCGGCGCCACATCGATTCACTGCTGCGCCTGGAGTTCCAGCGCGCCCGGCGCCACGGCACGCCGCTGGCGGCGGTGATGTTGGATCTGGACCACTTCAAGCAGGTCAACGACGTCTACGGCCACCAGGCCGGAGACCAGGTGCTGCGGGAAGTCGGTGGAATCCTCGCTTCACGGCTGCGCTCCACCGACAGCGGCGGTCGTTATGGCGGGGAGGAATTCCTGCTGCTGGTGGGCTGCGTGGCGAAGGGCGCCCGGACCCTCGCCGAACGCTGGCGCATGGATCTGGAGTCGCGGGACATCGCCTTGGAGGGCGGGCGCAGCGTGGCATTGACCATGAGCGTGGGGGTGGCACCGTTCAACCGAGAGATGGGTGGGCCCGCCCAGCTGGTGGCCGCGGCAGACGCGGCGCTCTACCAGGCCAAGGAGGCGGGGCGGAATCAGGTGGTGATGGCCGGCGCCCTTGAGAAGGCTGCGGCGAAGTAGTCCGCCGCCACCCGGGCCGGCACGCCCACGTGTTCCTCGGCGCTGCGGCCCGCCAGCCAGTCCTCTGGAAGCAGGCCCCGGTAGGGCTCGCGCAGGAAGCGCCGGCCCAGCAGCGCGACCACGCCGCGGTCCCGCGGCCGTCGGATCAGTCGCCCGCCACTCTGGACGACGCGCGTCATGCCCGGGATGGCGTAGGTGAAGAGAAAGCCCGCCCCGCAACGCTCCTCGAGCCACTCCTCGAGGAGCCTGCGCCGTGGGTCCATGGCTGGGAGACACGGGCCCACCAGGGCCACGGCGGCCAGGCGCTCGCCGCCGTAGTCCACTCCCTCCGCCAGGGCGCCGCCAGCGATGGCCAGCACGAGATGGTTCCGGTGGCAGCCGAGCTCTTCGACGATGCGGGTGCGGGCGTGCTCGGACATCTCGCGGGTCTGGGCCACGACCCTCCGCTCGAGGGGAGGCAGCGCCTGTCGCACGGCGTCGAGGAAGGCGTGGCTTGGCAGCAAGGCCAGGGTGTTGCCGGGCACGGCCTCCGCCAAAGCGGCTAGGCGCGCGGCGATGCGCGGCGCCTCGCGCCCACGGTGGCGCAGGGAGGTTTCGACAGAAGGGTCGATGACCAGGCAGCGCTGCTCGGTTTTGAAGGGGGAGGGCGCACGCTCGTGGGCGAGGCGGGAAGCATCGAGGCCCAGCGTCTCGCAGAGGTAAGTCGGCGGTGGCAGTGTGGCGGAGAGACCGATGAATGCGTGGCAGCCTCCCAGGATGCGGCGCAGGCTGCGGCTCGGGTCGCGACAGAAGAGCTCGAAGCCTGGCAACCCGCCTCGCATTTCGACCAGGGGTACGAAGCCCGGATCCGCCTGGGCGAGGCCGCGACGCAGGCGCAGCCAGGCGAAGGCGACGGCCAGGAAGAGTTCCTGAGACCCTCCTGCCGGGCTGTCTCCGAGCCAGCGCAGGGTGTCTCCCACGAGCGCATCGACGGCATCTCCGAGGTCGTCCACGCGTTCCGCGTCTGGGACATGTTCGACGAGCCCCTCGTCGTGGTCCAGCAGGCCGCTGTCTCGCGCGAGGGCGACAAGAAAGCGGTCGATCGCTTCGAGGGCCTCGCGTTGGCTGCGGTGGAGCGGAGCTCCTCCCAGGGCCACCGCCTGGATGGCTTCCCGCACGCTGGCGGCGCCCAGCCGCAGGGTGAGCCCCTGCCGGGCGCGTTCAGGGAGGTTGTGGACTTCGTCCACCACCAGGATGGCATCGCGCAGCACCCTTGGATCGCGCAGCTCGTGGAGGGCCACAGCGGGGTCGAAGGCGTAGTTGTAGTCGCCGACGGTGACGCTCGCGCTGCGGGCTGCCTCCAGGGAGGCTTCGAAGGGGCAGACCCCGGCGCGCGCTGCGTGCTGCCAGAGGGATTCGGGCTCGACCACAGGGCTCTCGTGGAAGGCGGCCGACGGCAGCCCGGCAGCGGCGCTTCGGGGGCCGTGCAGGGCGAGGCGCTCGCAGCAGCCGGGATGGCAGCGCAGGTGGCCCAGCGGACACATCCCGGCGCGCGCCCGCAGGCGCACGGCGAGGGCTGGGAGCTCAGCGGGTGCCAGGGCGCGCAGGGTCTGCATGACGAGGTGCTGCTGGAGTGTGCTGGCCGTCAACACGAAGAGCCGGCGCCCTTCTGCCAGGGCGTGGCGGAGGGCGGGGGTGAGCACGGCAGAAGTCTTGCCCGTGCCGGTCGGGGCCTCCAGCAGGAGCTGCTCGCCGCGGGCAAGCGCGTTCTCGACGGCGGCTTCCAGATGGGCCTGTCCGGGTCGGCGCCGCGCATGGGGGAAGCGGATCCGAGTCGCGGCGGAGCGGGCCGCCGCGCGGCGTGCAGCGGCTTCGTCCGCCTGCTGGAGGCAGCCTTCGATGCGCGCATGCACCCTCTGCAGCAGGCGCTTCGTGGGCCAGTAGACCGGCTGGCGCAGGGCCACCGTGGCATCCGGGGCCAGGAAGACCAGCTCGGCCGAGACCTCTTGCTCGCGTTCACGCGCGAGCATCCAGGCGTAGAGGCCCGCTTGAAGCCGAAAGGCCTCTTCCAAGAGTCCCGGCTTCGGGGGCGTACCGGACTTCAGCTCTTCCAGGCGCAAGCCGCCATGGCTGGGCCACAGTGCGTCCACGCGCCCCTGGATTTCCACGTCCCAGCATTCGTGAGCCCCTCGCAGGCCCGTCCGCCGCCGGTGTGGCAGTACGGCGCGTACGGGCACTTCCGCGCGAAAGCCGTCGTCCTGGCGGGCGGCACGTTGCTGATAGCGGGCGTGCAAGGCCTGGCCGAGCCAGCGAGCGCGCAGATCTCCCTCGCGCCGTGGGCCGGAGAGGTCGGCCTGGCACAGCTCGGTCACGCTGATGTGGAGCACGTGGGTGGCGCGGTCCGCGTGCATCCGTGCTGCTCCGGAAGGGGGCTAGCTCGCGCCGTAGGTGGTGTGGCTGGGGGGGCCCGCAAGAATGTTCTCGGCACCCCAGTGCGTGACCTTCTTGAACTTCTCCGAGGCGATGAAGGCGCGGAATGCGGCTTCATCATTCCAGCGCGACACGATCAGATACTCGGGATCGCCCGAGGCGACGCCCCGGTAGAGCTTCGATTCGTCGTGCCCCGGGGCCTCAGCCAGGGCCTCGATTACGTTCTTGCAGGCGTCTTCGAAGACCTGCTCCTTGCCTTCGAGGACGTAGTAGTTCATTCCAATGGTGACCACGCGCTGCTCCTCAGACGCCGCCGGCCCGTCGAGGGGTGCGGCGGCGCGATCTTTCGACTCGCGGACGGAATCGTCAAGGGCCCGTCCTCTGGGTTGTGGCGAGGAAGGTCTGGAGGGAGCCGCGCACCTGGTCGGCGCGGGCACCGCGCCAACCTGAAAGGGTCGAGAAGACGAGGAAGGCCTGCTCCCGCAGGACGTCGCCTCCCCCGGCGCGAATCGCCTCCAGTGCCGCGTGGGCGTGCTCCCGCACGGCCGCATGGGGACACTGGGTCTCCACGGCGGTGATGGCCTCGACCACGCCGAGGATTCGCTGGGGATCGTCGGGCACCGGTCGATCCTTGCCAGGTTGTCGCGGGAGGCGAAGAAAAGACGAAACGATGAGCCAAAATAAAAGCCCGCCTGGGACGGGCTCCAACTGCGATGCGTTGTGAAAGAAACTAGCACAGAAAGCAAGCAGCGCAAGAGGACGGGGGCAGATTCCTCGAGTTCGGTTTCGACACCCGAGAAACGCTGGAAACGGGGGTTGCCGGCCGGGAATTCGATGCCGAAACCCAGGTATTGGAAGGCCGATTCGTGGTGCCCGACCGGGGACCCGGGGGGACAGTCTGCAGGGCGAGGCGAAGCTCCCACGAAGCCAGCCTTTTCGTGGGGGCTCCGGCTGGCTGCGGGTGCCGGTATCAGCGCCGATAGCGCCTCCACAGCGCCTCCCGGCGTACGCGCAGGGTGGCCTCGCGGGCTTGCGGGCTCACCCTGGGGGTAGCGTCAGGGAGGGCCGACCGCACCTCTGCAAGCTTCAACACGCGCGCGGAGGGCTCGGGGAGCGGGCCTTCGGCGAGAATGAAGCGGACGATCAGGGTTCCCTCTTCGTGGCCGGCGGGATCGAGCCAGTTCGGGACCCCCGGGTCGCGGTGGGCGATCACCGCCCGGAAGACGCCGTCGGGGACCAGTCGCGCCTGGTGCCCATTCAAACTGCTCTGCCGCGAAATGAAGTCGATCGCCTCCCAGTAGGCATTGGCCAGGCTGATGTTCCAGTGGCGGCAGGGCGGCGGCTCGAACTCGAAGAGTACGGCCTCGTCCGGACCGCAGCGGAAGTTCCCCTGGCAGTAGGCCTGGCCCTTCAGTCCCGAACGCTCTGCAGACGCCTCCGGCGCAAAGCTGAACACGCTGTTCGGCGGCATGGAGCGCATCACCTGGCTCATGTCCTGCCAGAGGCGTCCCCCCTCGCGCATCCAGCTGCGCAGCAGGTCGATGCGCGCCGCAATCTGGTCGGTCCGGAGCGGCGGTCGGCTGACAGGCCCGCCCAGGCGCTCGATCCACAGGTCGGCGGGCCGCTCCTTCGACCAGTCGTTGAAGTTCTGGCGCAGCTGGACGAAGCGGGCGCCGACTGCAAGCGGCAGCCAGTTTTCTGCACGCTGGGCTCCGCCGAGGAATATCTCCACGCGGCCGTCCGGGCCGCGCTGCAGATCGTCTCCAGAGAGCGATCCCTGGGTGCGCAGGGCCTCGATGCTCCCCTCGGCGTAGTGGCCTGCATTGACCTGGATGTCCAGGTGGTTTGCCGTCCCAGGGTCTCCCCACAGGCGGTAGCGGGCGTCGCCACGCAGGCTGGCCACCAGGTAGAGGCAATCCGGCGAGTCGAGGCCCCAGCGCATGTTCAGGTCCATCATGCGTGTGAGCTCGGGATGGTCCGGGTCTGCGTGGGCGACACAGAAGTTGATGCCCGCCGCGAGGAACTGGGTGAGGTAGCGATGGCCCGCGGCGCGCTCGAGGGGCGTGGCCGGAAGGTCCGCGCGCAGCACGTGCGCCCCGGCGTCGCGGAGGGTGTCGCACAGCTCTTCCCAGATGCGGCCGTCGAGGACACGCGGGTCCGCGGGATCGAGGATCGGGAACGGGTCCGCCATGGGATGCTCCTGCTTCGCTAGAGTCGAGGCCAGGATACGCCAGGTGACCGCCTGGCTCCTGCAGGAGGCTGCTTGCAGCGCTTCATCGTCGGTACCGGGCGTTGCGGCTCGACGCTGCTCTCGAAGATGCTTCGTGCCAACCGCGAGGTGGTGAGCTTGTTCGAGTACTTCAATGGCCTGGATGTCGCGCGTCGATTCTCGCGGGAGCCGCTGGCCGGCACGAGCTTCACGGCGATGCTCCAGGCCGTGCATCCCTTCCTGGCCATGGTATTGGAGCGCGGCTACCCCGTCTCTGAGGTGACCTATCCCCTGGACGCGCCGGACACACGCTTTGATCGTCAGGGCGGGGTGCCGTGGATCCTGGGTACGACGATTCCGGAGCTCCAGGTGAAAGACCCCGACGCGTTCTACGACGAGGTCTGCGCATTCACCCGCAGCCTTCCCGCACGCCCGGCGGCCGAGCAGCATCTCGCGCTCTTCCGCTGGCTGGTCAAGCGCCTCGACAAGAGCGTCTGGGTCGAGCGGGCCGGTGCCGCGATCGATTACATGGGGGAGCTGAACGCGATCTTTCCCGATGCGCGCTTCCTGCACCTCCATCGCGCCGGAGAAGACGCGGCGCTCTCGATGCGAGAGCACCATGCCTTTCGCTTGGCCATCATGCTGGCCTACCGGCTGCCGCCGGGAACCGGGCGCTCGCAGGCAGAGCTCGATCGCTTTGCCGGGGAAGAAAATGCGGACGAGATCGGCCAGCTGCTTGAGTCCCGGCCGCCGGTAGAGTATTTCGGCCGCTGGTGGAGCGACCAGGTGCTGCGCGGCGTGCGCGCGCGCGAGGATCTGACGTCGCAGCAATACCGGGAGGTGCGCTTCGAGGATTTGCTGGCCCGGCCCGAGCCCGAGCTGGCCGAGATTGGCCGCTTCCTCGAGCTTCCGGATCCAGAGGGCGCCTGGCGTGGGCGCGCGGCGGCGCTGATCCGGGCCGTGCCCGCCAGCCGCAGCGCCCGGCTCTCCGGCCCGGAGCGGGAACGGCTGGCCGCTGCCTGCCGGCCCGGAAATGCGGCGCTGGGCCGGGTCTAGGGGCGCCATGTCCCGCTTTGAAGCATTGCTCTCACCGGGAAGCATCGGGCGCCTCGTGCTGCGCAACCGCATCGTGATGACGCCGATGGGCACGAATCAGGAGCGCTCCGACGGCCACCTGGGGGAGGCCATCCTGCGCTACTACGAGGAGCGCGCCCGAGGTGGCGTAGGCCTGGTCATCGCCGGCGTCGCCTCGGTCTGTTGGCCCGACGGTGCGGCAAACCCCAACCAGGCGGCCATCTCCGACGATCGCTTCCTGCCGGACTGGCGCGAGTTTGCGCAGCGTTGCCATGCCCACGGTGCAAAGTCGGCCGTGCAGCTGCAGCACGCCGGGAAGGTGGCGGTGGAGGACATGGCGCGTGGGCGGCCGCTGTGGGTCCCATCCGTGCCCGAGCTGAAGGCCGGGGACCTGTACAGCCACCTCTCTCGGGAGGAGCGCCAGCAGGCCACGGCCGCGCTGCGCGCTCCCGGGGCCCGCGTGGCCTTTCACGAGATGCGCGCGGCGGAGATCACAAGCCTGATCGAAGCCTTTGCATCCGCGGCGGCACGTGCACAACGCGCGGGGGTGGACGGCGTCGAGATCCACGCGGGCCACGGCTACGCGATCGCCTCGTTTCTCTCTCCTGCCAGCAACCACCGCACGGATGACTGGGGCGGTACGTTGGAGGGGCGCGCCCGCCTCCTCGTGGAGACACTGCGGGCCGTGCGCGCCCGCGTAGGAGCAGACTACCCGGTGTGGGTCCGGCTGGACGGCTGCGAGCTGCGCATCGCCGACGGCATTTCTCGCGAGGCTGCGCGCCAGACGGCCGCTCTCGCGGCAGAGGCGGGAGCGGACGCGATCCACGTCTCGGCCTACGCGGACCCGACCTCGGGCGCCGCCTTTACCGAGGCACCCCTGGTCCACGCCCCCGGCGGCTTCCTGGAGCTGGCCGCCGGGATCCGCAAGCGGGTCGAAGTCCCAGTCATCGCCGTGGGACGCATCGCGCCGGAGAAGGCGGAGGAAGTGCTTCGGACGGGCGTGGCAGATTTTGTGGCGATGGGACGCAAGCTGCTCGCGGATCCGGAGCTGCCCCGCAAGCTGGCGGCCTCGAGGGAGGCGGCCGTACGGCCTTGCCTCTATCAGTACCGCTGCGTCGGGAACGTGTTCCTGCGCAAGGCCGCGCGCTGTGTGGTGAACCCCTTCATGGGTCGGGAGACCTGGCTGCCGCTCGCCCCGGCCGAGCGCGCGCGGACGCTGGTGGTGGTGGGGGGTGGGCCGGTGGGGCTCGAGGCTGCGCGCCTGGGGGCGCAGCGGGGTCACCGGGTGGTCCTCTTCGAACGCGAGGCCGCACCCGGTGGCCGTGCCCGGCTGGCGGCCCACGTGTCCCCGGAGATGCGCCTCTACCTGCGCTGGGCCGCATCCCAGGCGCGCGCCGAGGGCGTGGAGCTGCGTCTCGGAGAGGCGGCCGACACCCGCGCGGTCCGGGAGGTGGCTCCCGATGCCGTGTGGCTGGCCAGTGGCGCGCGGCGCCAGCCTGCGCCAGTCGTTGGCGCCGGGGTCCCCGTGATCGAAGCCGAGGCGATGTTGGAAGCCGTTCCGCTCGAGCAGGGGGATCTGCAGCTGGGCGCCAGCTTTGACGCAGCGCTGCCCGGGCCGCGGATCGCGATCCGTGGCGGCGACGTGATTGCGGTGAAGCTCGCGGAGTTTCTCGCCCAGGCGGGCCGCGCGGTGCTGCTTCTCGGGCCCGGTCCCGAGGCCTGTTGGGCCCCCGAGATGGCGCCGCCGCGGCGCTGGCGGGCCCTCGACCAGCTAGAGCGCCAGCGTGCGCGTCTGGTGTCGGGGGTTCGCGAGCTGTCGCTGTCGCCCGGGGCCCTGTGATGGACTGCGGAGAACGGCGCCTTGGAGCGCCAGCCCGTAGATCTGCTGGTGCTTGCGGATGGGCTGCAGGCGGCAGATCCCGACGGCCTGGACCTTGCCGCCCTGGGCGCTCCCGTGCGGCGCCTCGGGGACTGCGGCGGGCCGCGCTATCTCGAGGCGGGGCTTCTGGAAGCGGTGGAGGCGGCTCGCGCGCTATGACTTGGCCATGCCGATCAAGCTGGACCTGGGCGGCCTGCGCCTGCTCATCGTGGGGGCCTCCTCCGGTCTGGGGCGTGCCCTCGCCGGACTGGCAGGCGGGGTGGGAGCCCAGGTGGCGGTGGCTGCCCGCCGACGCACGCACCTGGAAGAGGTGGCGGGCGCCGTGCGCGCGGCGGGGGGGGAGTGCGTCGTCGTGCCTTGCGACGTGCTGCGCGACGCGTCCTGCCAGGAGGCCGTGGAGGCGAGCGTGGCGGCCCTCGGCGGCCTGGATGCCCTGATCTACGCCGCGGGAATCGCCGATCCCGTACTGCTGCGCGACGCGGATCGCGCCAGCTGGCACCGCCACCTCGACACCAACCTGGTGGGCGCCTCCCAGGTGACGGCGGCCGCAATCCCATTCCTCGAGGCGAGCCAGGGTAGAGCGCTCTACGTCTCCTCCTACGCGGTGCGCCAGAGCCTGCCTGGTCTCGCGCTCTACGGGGTATCGAAAGTGGCGCTGGACCGGCTCGTGGAGGCCTGGCGCATGGAGCACCCCACGGTGGACTTCACGCGGGCGCTGCTCGGAAACACCGAAGGGACCGAGTTTGCCAGCCGCTGGGGCGCGGAACGCACCGCGAAGTTCGTGAAGCTATGGGTGGAGGGAGGGCTCTTCCCAAGCGCCACGATGATGAAGCTGGAGGATGCCGCCGAGGCGATCCTCTCGGCGTTGGCCCTGCGAGGCTTCGTGGACGACCTGGCGGTCATGCCCCGGCGGCGCGATTCGCCAACCGAGCCGTGACGCGAATGGCGTGCCAGCCCTGGCAGCGGGGCTGGACCCGCTCGCGGCCAGCCCCGCAGGCAACCTGGTGGAGCTGAGGGGAATCGAACCCCTGACCTCGTGAATGCCATTCACGCGCTCTCCCAACTGAGCTACAGCCCCGAGAAGGAGCCAAGCTATCCGGCGGCCCATTCGCTGTCAAAGGGACCGTCCAGGGCTGTTGCCGCTCCGCCAACAGGACGGAGGCGCTGGCCCCCAGGGGACCCGACGCTGGATCATCGCCTTCGCGGTGATATGCTCCGCATCCGCCGACGGAGTGGCGGAACTGGTAGACGCAGGGGACTCAAAATCCCCCGGCTGGAAACGGTCGTGTGGGTTCGACTCCCACCTCCGGCACCAGTCCGCCTCGCGGTGGACATGCGGATTGAACATTTTGGAGCGCGCCTCGGTCCAAGGGGCGTAGATGTAAAATGCGCGGGATGCCCGGCTGCGCCGGGCACTCGCAGAAGGCAGAAGGAGAAGGATCCCGACCATGCGAAACACGCTTCGTAGCTGCGCACTGCTCGCCCTGGTGCTCGTAGCCGTCCCGTTGGTGGCGATGCCGGCCCTCGCTCAGTACCGGGAGTTCTCGGGCCTGATCAACAAGGTGAAGAAGGGCAAGAAGGGCAAGCTCATCGTGGACAACCGCATGGGCGACAAGGTTTCCTTCGTTCGGGTGGACAGCACAGAGGTCTCCGGCGAAGGCAAGTCCAAGTGGGACGATCTCAGGAAGGGCGACTACGTCACGGTCTCCTGGAAAATGATGGACAAGCCCCGCAAGGCCTACAAGGTGGAGGTCAAACCCACGCCCAAGGAAGCCGGCGAGGACGAGTAGTCCAGGTTCTCTTCGGCGGCCCGCCGGCATCCGCCGAGGGGCTGTTCCCGAGGAGGGGGGCTACCTTCCGCGAGATGGGGCAGCCGCCGCTCACCGCCCTGCAGTTCGAACGCTACCAACGCCACCTGAACCTTCCGGAGTTCGGGCTCGCGGGGCAGCGCAAACTGCTGGATGCCAGCGTGTTGCTGATCGGTGCCGGAGGCCTCGGCTGTCCCTTGGCGCAGTACCTGGCCGCAGCGGGCGTTGGGCGAATCGGCATTGTCGACTTCGATGTGGTGGACCTCTCCAACCTGCAGCGCCAGGTCCTGTACACCGCCGCGGACGTCGGTCGGCCCAAGGCCCAGGTGGCGCGTGAGCGGATCGAGGCGATGAACCCCGACGTCCAGGTCGACGTCTTCCGGGAGCGCCTCGACTCCGGGAATGCCCTCGCGCGGCTGCAGCCCTACGACGTGGTGGTAGACGGCACCGACAACTTTCCGACCCGCTATCTGTCCAATGATGCCTGCGTGCTCTTGGGCAAGCCCAGCGTCTATGGCGCAATCCTGCGCTTCGAAGGCCAGGCCTCGACCTTCGATGCCCGGCGTGGGCCCTGCTACCGCTGCCTGTTCCCGGAGCCGCCGCCGCCCGGAGCGGTGCCTTCCTGTGCCGAAGGAGGCGTGCTGGGAATCCTGCCGGGCAGCATCGCGTTGATTCAGGCCACCGAAGTCGTGAAGCTGCTTACAGGCATCGGCGAGCCCTTGCTCGGCCGCTTCGTGCACTTCGATGCCCTGGCAATGAAGTGGAGCGAGTTCCACTTCCAGAAGGATCCCGAGTGCCCGGTATGCGGCGAGCACCCGACATTGACACAGCTGATCGATTACCAGGGCTTCTGCGGGATGCCCGAGCAGGGCGAGTCGGAGGCGGAGCTCTGCGAGGCGAGCGCCGTGCGGGTTGCGGCGCTTCTCCAGGAAGCGGAGGCCGGCCGCAGCGAGCTCCTGCTCCTCGACGTGAGGGAGCCCGAGGAGCACGCCAGGGCGCAGATCCCCGGCGCGCGCCTGATTCCCCTGGGCGAGCTTCCGGAGCGCCTCGGTGAGCTTTCAGATTGGAAGCGCCGACCCATCGTCGTCCATTGTCACAAGGGCGGGCGCAGCGCCCAGGCCTGCCGGCTCCTCTCCGACGCCGGCTTTACACGCGTCACGAATCTTTCCGGCGGCATTGAGGCCTGGTCCCTCACCGTGGACCCGGACGTGCCGCGCTACTGAGAAGGAGCTCCGGCCATGCCGAAGAAGGCCATCCCCGATCCCTTGCGGCGGCGCCACGAGCTGGAGCGCGACCTGGATGCCAGCCGCTTCCTCGCGACCGCTCGAGCCTACCTCGAGGTAGACCGCCCCCTCGAGGCCGTGGCATTCCTGGCGAAGGCGAATGCGCAGGACGAGCTGGCAAAGTTGCGCGACCGGGCGGTGAAGGCGGGCGACGTCTTCCTGCTGCGAGCCGTCTGTGAGGCTCTGGAAGAGACACCCGATGCGGCCACCTGGCGGGCCGTGGCGGAGGCCGCCACCAGCGCAGGGAAGGAGCGCTACGCTGTAGAGGCGCGTCGCCAGGCCGGGCGCCTGGAGACCTAGCAAGGGCAGCTTCAAGCTTTGGTCTCGACGAGACCCGGGGGCATGTCCCAATGCGCTCCGGGAAGCGCAGGCTCATCTGAAGTTCGGGAAGGGGGGGGCTGATGCCGCTGCAATGCTTCATCTTGCGGGGGCTTGTGAAGGAGGTGGAGGAGGATCTGAACAAGTTCCTCGACAGCCACGACGCAAACATCCTGCACATGGCCCAGAGCGCGCACGGAGAGTACATCACCGTGACCTTGATCTATCAGGAGCTGGAGCCCACCGGCTGAGCGTACACGCAGGTCGCATTGACTGACCCGTCAGCCTGCCCGTAGACTTCTGCCATGCCCGACCCCGCGCCGCAGCTTGACGCCGTCGCCACCTCCATCGAGTGGATGCGCAAGCACTTCGATGCCGAAGCGGCCGTAGGCTGGGAGGCCGTCTTCGAGGTCGCGCTCCAGGGTGAGGGCGCCGGCTGCCATCTGCTGCGTGTTTCGGGCGGTATGGCCCAGTTGGAGCGCGGAAGCGATACGGCGGCGGACGTGCGCTTCCTGCTCTCTGCGGCGGACTGGCTCGGCGTGCTCGCGGGCCGGGAGAACGCGGACCTGCTCTACATGGCCGGGCGCCTGGAAGTGGAGGGCGACCTGTCTCTGGCAATGAAGCTACGCACGCTTTTCCGTGCCAGCTAGGCTCCGCCTCCACATGGCCCACGATGCCATCTACGTGGTGAACGCTCGCTCCCACAATCTCCAGGGGGTGAGCTGCCAGATCCCGCTTCGCCAGCTCACGGTGGTCAGCGGTCCCTCGGGCTCCGGCAAGTCGAGCCTTGCCTTCGACACCGTGTATGCGGAGGGGCAGCGTCGCTACGTCGCCTCACTCTCTACCTACGCCCGCCAGTTTCTCGAGCGGCTGCCGCGGCCGGCGGTCGACGCCATCTCCAATCTCCCGCCCGCCATTGCGATCGAACAGCGGAACCCCGTCGTGAATGCGCGTTCCACGGTGGGGACGGCCACCGAGATCCAGGATCACCTACGCCTGCTCTTTGCGCGCGCGGGCACGACCCGATGCTGTGGCGGGGACGTAACCGAGGGCAGCGTGGAAAGCGTGACGCACCGCCTCCTGGACGCTTTCGGCGGGACGCGCGGCACTCTCGCAGCGTTGCTACCAACGCTGCCCAGCGAGGCGTCCACGGCGCTCCGTGAGCGCTTGCTGCGCGAGGGGTGGCGCCGCATCTTGCAGGCGGACGGTCAGATCGTAGATGCGGAAGCGCTCTCGGGGGCCGCCTTCGGGAAGGCGGTGAGGCAGGATGCGCTCCTCGTCGTGGATCGCCTCGCCGTCCGCCCCGCGCAGCGCGCTCGCATCGCAGAAGCCGTGGCCGCGGCATTTGCACGAGGCGGTCTGCTGGTCTTCTCGAGCGCGGACGGAGATCGATTCTACTTTCGGGAGGGGCTGGTCTGCGACTCCTGCGGTCGTCGGCACCCGAGTCCGGAGCCCGCGCTCTTCTCCTTCAATAGTCCGCTCGGCGCCTGCCCCGAATGCCAGGGTTTTGGCCGTGTGCCTTCCCTGGACCTGGAGCGCCTGGTACCGGATCCCGAGCGCAGCCTCGCTGGCAAGGCCATCGCGCCCTTTGCGACGCCGGGGGGAAAGCGTTTCCAGCGCGACCTGTTGCGTGCCTGTCGGGACGCGGGGGTTCCCACCGATCGCCCCTGGGCGAGGCTCCGCGTCAAGCAACGCCGCTTTGTCCTCGAGGGGGATGGAGGGTGGTACGGGGTACGGGGCTACTTCGCGTGGTTGGAGAGCCGCCGCTACAAAGTGCAGGCCCGCGTCACCCTTGCCCGCTATCGGCGTTTCGATCCCTGTGGCGCCTGCGCGGGTACGCGCCTGCGACCCGAGGCCCTCGAGGTGTTTGTCGGGGGGCATCACCTCGGCAATGTTTCGCGCTTGACCCTGGCAGAGCTCGACGCCTGGCTCCAGGATCTGCGGCTGGAAGGCGCGGCCCGCCAGCGCGCCGAACGGCTGCTCGGTGCCCTGCGGGCGCGGGTACGGACCGCGCTTCGGGTGGGCATTGGCTACCTCAGCCTGGATCGGCAGATGCGCAGCCTCTCCGGAGGCGAGGCCCAGCGTATCCAGCTCGCCACGGCCCTCGGCGGGACGCTCACCGCGACCCTCTATGTGCTCGATGAGCCTTCGGTGGGATTGCATGCCCGAGACGTGGGGCGACTGCTCTCTGTACTCCGCGCGATTCGCGACCAGGGCAATACGGTGGTGGTGGTGGAGCACGCGCCGGAGATCCTGCGCGCCGCGGACCACATGATCGACCTAGGGCCGGGCTCGGGACAGGCTGGCGGACAGGTCGTTGCGGAGGGATCCGTCGCTGCGGTGCGGCGATGTCCGGCATCCCAGACGGGCCGGGTGCTGGCGGGTTGCCTGCAGGTGCGCCGCAAGCCTCGTCGCGACCCACGCGGCGAGATCTCGTTGCAGGGAGCCCGCGCCCACAATCTTGCAGGCCTGGACGTGGTGTTCCCGCTGGGCCAGCTGGTGGTCGTGACGGGCGTGTCCGGCGCCGGCAAGACGACGCTGGTGCGCTCGGTCCTCGTGGGGCAGCTCGAGCACCGGCCAGATCGAGGTGCCTGCGATCGGATCCTCGGGGCAGAGCAGATTCGCCAGGTGGTGTGCGTCGAGTCCCGAGCTGGGGGCCGCAGCCAGCGCTCCAATGCAGCCACGGTCTCGAAGGCCTTCGAGGGCATCCGCAAGGCCTTCGCAGCCACACCCGAAGCTCGCCGGCGGGGCCTCGCTGCCGGCTGGTTCTCCTTCAATGTCCCCGGCGGTCGCTGTGAGGCGTGTGAGGGCTCCGGCGAGATGGTGGTCGATCTGCGCTTCCTGGAGGATCTACGCATTCCCTGCGAAGAGTGCGGCGGCACCCGCTATGGCAAGGAAGCCCGGGAGCTGCAGCTGCGCGGACGCAGCATCGTGGAGGTGTTGGCGCTGAGTGTAGACGAAGCCCTCGCATTCTTTGCCGAGAACAGGGCGGTGAGCGCGCGCCTGCAGCCCCTTCAGGAAGTGGGTCTCGGCTATCTCAGCCTGTCTCAACCACTCAGCACCCTTTCCGGGGGGGAGCTGCAACGCCTGCGGGTGGCGCAGGGCCTGGGTGCCGGAGCGCCGGGCGTGCTCTACGTCCTCGATGAGCCGACGACCGGTCTGCATGTCGCCGAGGTCCAGCAGCTGGTGGATTGTCTAGACGCGCTCCTCGAGGCCGGTGGAAGCGTGATCGTGGTGGAGCACAACCTCGACGTGATCCGCGTCGCGGACCACGTCATCGATCTCGGCCCGGAGGGGGGCCCAGGCGGTGGCCACCTGGTGGCGGCGGGGACCCCGGAAGCGATTGCGGCGGTGGCAGCCTCCTACACCGGTGCCGCCCTGCGCGGCGAGCTGGGGCTCGGGTAAGCTCGCGAGCGATGGTCCAACGCGCCGTGCCTCCTCCGGATATCGAGCCCCTCGAGTTCTTTACGTGCTGGGTGCCCCGCTCGGTCTCTGGAGATCCAGATCGCCGGCGGAGCCTGGGAGACACCCGGGCCACGCTGGTGTTCGAGCTCAGCGGCACAGGCGGAGGGATCTTCACTTTGCATCTGGATGCGGGCGAGGTGCGGGGCTCGGTCGGAGACCGGAGCGGCGTCGAGAATGGGGAGCGGCGGGCTCCCGACCTGCGAGTCCGCCTGGACCTGGAGACCTGGAAGAGCCTCAATGCAGGTGCGCTCTCAGCCCCCGAAGCCTTCCTCCGGCGCCGCGTCACCCTGGAGGGCGATCTGGCCCTGGCGGTGAAGCTGCACTTCCTCCTCGGCTGACGGCGCAACATGCACGCCCACAGTCCCCGGTACGCCTGGAGGGCCTGGCCCTCGTGTCGCCTGGGCCTACTCCTCGGTGCGACGCGGATGCTCGCGTTGGGCAGCCCGCCGGCGCGCGAAGATCTGCTTGTCGTGGCTGCGGCGAAGCTGTTGCCGGAGGCGGTCGAGGAGCTGATCCGCCGCATGCCCGGGCTCTCCACCTGCGGCATGACTGGCTACCTCGGTCTTCCTGCCCGTCGCGTGACCTGTGGCGGTGTGCCCATCGCCATCCCGGGCGAGGGTCACGTCCAGGTGTGTGAGCTCGGGAAACTCCTCGGAGAGAACCTCGCAGCGCTTCTGGACCTCGGCGCGTACGCTGTCCTCGACCTCCATGTCCTTGAAGTGAACCGCGACGACTGCTTCCAAGTTGCGTCCCCCGTATGGTTCCAAGTCGATTCTACCATGTGCCTCGTGGATCCAGAGTGAAGCAACTCCGGTGCCAAGAACAGGTTTCGCTCCGGGGGCGCCGGCCCGGCCGTCGCGGGCCTCCCATGCGGTGCTGCGTGTGGCTTGCCTCTGCGTTGTGGCTGATTGGCTGCGGCGTGCCCCAGGATGCCACGCCGACGGAGGTGCAGCTCACGGACCGGGTGCAGGTCGCTCGGGTGAAACGCCTGGGCGTGAACCTGGGCGCCTACGATCCGAAGGGCGCCGAGCAGATCCTCGCCAATCTGGTGCCAAACCCCGGCTTCGAGCCCGGGACCTTCGCCAGCCTCTGGCTGGCAGGCCGAGGCAGCGGCGCGGGCATCCTGTGGCCCGCGGGGTGGGGCGAGGCAAGGGGGGCGCATGCGCCGGGCTTCTGGGATGGGGCACGCTACGAGGTGCTGAGCGGCGAGGCGTTGGGCAGTACAGGCGTGGTTCGTCACTTTTCCCACGAGGCCGCGCGTTACCGCTTCGATCTCGGCGACCCGGGCCTGGCGCTGCGGCCCGGCGACGTCGTCGTGACGCGCCGGATCTTTGCCGGTGCACAGGGAATGCCCGGCGTGGTCCCGGCCGTGGACACGCGGAATCCCTACTCGGGGAGACAGAGCCTGCGGTTGGAGCCGGGTGCCTCGCTGCGCCTCCTCCTGGACAGCGCCTGGCGCGACGGCGATCGCAGCTCGGGGCCACTGCGCACTGTCCAGGGGCACTGGCGGGTGCGGTTTCGGGGTCGGGGTGCAGTGGGCACAGAGCGCGTGCGGGTGCGTTTTGGCCGAGAGTCGGAAGCGCCGTTCCTGGCCGCCGAGATCGCGCTCTCGAAGGCCTGGGACCGCAAAGTGCCCCATCAGCTGAGCTTTGCGGTCGCTCCGGGTACGGACCCTGCGCTGCACCGGCTTGGACGGCGCAAACATCCAGCGCTGGTCTTTCGCCTGACGGCTCCCGCGGACAACGCCGGTTCGATCTGGATCGACGAGCTGGAGCTGCGCCCGGGTCCTGGGGAGGGGATGTTTGCGGCGCCGCTGGTGGCGCGTCTCAGCGAGCTGCGACCGGGAATCCTGCGTTTCTGGGCGGGCCAGCTCGGCGATCGTATCGACACGCTGTTGCGCGTCCCTTTCCTGCGCGGAGCCTCGGGGTTTCGGCCCGACCGCGCGACTCCAAGGCGCTGGTCCTACGGGCTGCACGAGTTCCTGCAGCTGTGCCGAACGGTCGGAGCTGAGCCGTGGCTGGTGATCCCGGCGACGGCGAGCCGGAGCGGGTTGCGAGAGCTCGTGGCCTACCTGGGAGCGGCCCAGGGAGAGGCGGCGCAGCGCCGTGCCGCGCGTGGTCAGCGGGCACCGTGGACTCGGGTGTTTGCGAAGATCCACCTGGAATGGGGCAACGAGGAGTGGGGGAGCGCCCAGCCGGGCGACCCGGCGGCGGGGGCCAGCGTGAGCGGCGGGGTGCGCCTGGGCAAGATCGCCAGCAATCGCTTGGCTGTGTTGCGGCAAGCGCCTGGCTTCGATGCCGCGAAGATGCAGCTCGTGATCGGGGGCCAGGCGGCCCGTCCCGAGCGGCAGCGGGAGATTGCATCCCATGCGCGGGGTTACGACGCCGTGGCACTCGCTCCCTACTTTGGCCAGTTGGCAGTGTGGCAGCGGGATGAGGACGTCTTTGGCCCACTCTTCGCACGGCCGCTCTTCGAGGTGGCGCAGGGCCGCCTGTGGCAGAGCCGCCAGGCACTTCCCTCCGACAAGGAGCTGGCGCTCTACGAGATCAACTTCCATACCACCTCGCCCCGGAGCCGCGTGCCGATTGCTCGCCGCAACGCCTTCGTGGCCGGGGCCGCAGGCGCGCTCGTGCTGCCCTTCAGCATGCTGACCTACCAGAAGCGCCTCGGCATCGTGGACCAGTGCGCCTTCACCACTGTGGACTTCTCCTACCCGTTTCGACCGCGGCGGGGACCCGATGACTGGGTGCGGATCTGGGGTCTGCTCCGGGACCTAGCTGCCACAGGTCGCGCGCGGCCGACCTGGTTGGGCCTGGAGCTGGCCAACCGGGCGATCCGCGGGGATGCCGTCGAGACCCGCCATGGCGGGGCGCGGCCGGGTTGGACCCAGTGGCCGCGAAACGGCGTAACCAGGGCAACCTGGGTCGATGCCGTCCAATCGTTCGGCTTTCGGGACGGGCGTTCCCAGGCGTTGGTGCTGCTGAACCTGGACCTGGCGAAGCCGCATACGGTACGGCTGCATTTGCCCGCCGCGCCCCTTGGGCCGGCGAGGCTGCTTCGTATCGAGCCGGCCAGCCTCTGGGACACCAATGAGGTGCGCGAGAATGTGCATCTGGTTTCGTCCATGCTCAAGGAGTTTCGAGACGGGGTGTCGATGCGCCTGCCGCCACACTCGATTCGCGCACTGGTCTGGGAGCGGGACCACCCATAGCGGAGTCAGGTCGCGGCGCGATAAGCTCCGCCGGGCCGTTCTCCTGGAAGCGTTTCGAGTGCTGGTGCCTCGCCCGGACTTCAAATCCGGTGGAAACCGTGGCGACACGGTTTCGGCGGGTTCGATTCCCGTCCGCTTCCGCCAGCCTCGGCGCATCTCAGACCTTGACGTGTCGTGCGCGGGCGCAGAGAATCCCAATGGGCAAGGGGGGGGTGAGCGTGTACTCGTTGGCAGACACGGCGCGGATTCTTCGCGTCTCCCCGGCGCGGCTGCGCTACTGGGAGCGCACGGCGTTGGTCCAGCCCTCCTGCGACGAGAGTGGGCGTCCGGCCTTCGCCTTCGGGGACCTGGTAGCGGTCCGCTCTCTGCTCGCCTTGATCGCGGACGGCTTGTCCGTGCGTCGGATCCGGCTCAGCGTGGACGGCTTGCGGCGCCACCTTCCGGCGGAAGAGCAGCCGCTGCGCGCCCTGCGCAGCTGGGGGCCCCGGCAGGTGGTGGCGCGGCATGCGGGTGGCCTGATCCAGCCGGACGGTCAGCTGGTGCTGGACTTCGGTGCGGCCTCGGTCCAGCCTCCCGTCGAGGCGCTCCCGGCGGGTGAGGGAGCGCCTTCGGAGGAGGGCGCGCCTCGCCCGGCGCCGCAGAACGCTTGGGAGTGGTTCGAGCGCGGCTGTGAGCTGGACGCCGATCCCGGCACCTTCGCCGAGGCGGCGGCGGCCTACCGGAGGGCGTTGGCTCTGGATCCCGCCTTCGCCGATGCCTGGTGCAACCTCGGCACGGTGCACTTCAACGCAGGCCGGCGCGCCGAGGCGCAGCACTGCTATGAGAAAACTCTGCAGGTGGAACGGCTTCACGTCGAGGCAAACTTCAACCTGGCAAATCTCCTGGAGGAGCGTGGGCGCCGCGAGAGCGCGCTGCACCACTACAAAGCTGCCGTGTGCGCGGATCCGAGCTTCTCCGATGCCCACCTCAACCTGGCCTTGCTCTACGAGAAGCTCGACCTGCACCGCACCGCGCGAGACTCCTGGCAGCGCTACCTGAAGCTCGTGCCCACGGGGAGCTGGGCCGATCTGGCCCGCAAGCGGTTGAGGGAGTAGCTGGGTACCAGACAGGATGTCCTCTGATTGCGTTGTCCGATTGCCTCGCCCCGAGGATGCAGGCTGCCACGGAGATGAGGGACGCCCGGGCGGAGGTCCGCAGAGGCCGGATCCAACTGGGAAGACGCGCTGGCCTGCGGGCTGTCGCGACCGCCCGGGCAACGCCGTCGACTCCCACCCGTGGGCCTCGACGTCCGTTCGAATGGCGTCGAATCGACCCGCCCGGGCGCACGAAGCGGGGATTTTTCCACTCTCCCTGTGCTTTGACCTTCTGGTGCGTGTTACCCTCGAATTCGCCTGATGTCTGACCGGTTGCCCTTGCACTTCCTGTTCTTCATCTCCGGCTGCGGCGGCCTGATCTACGAGGTCATCTGGGTCCGGCAGTTCGGATTCATGTTCGGAAGCACCGTCCACTCGGTGGCCTTGGTGACTGGGCTATTCATGCTTGGGCTCGGCGCCGGCGGATGGTTCTTTGGTCGCTTCGCCGACGAACGCTTCCTCGAGGACCCGAGTTCACCCCTGCGGTGGTACGGCCGGCTTGAGTTGTGTATCGCGGCACTCGCGCTGGGAGTCGCGCTGGTGCTCCCTCGGTTCGCGATCATCTCGGGCGTGCTCTCATCGTACGTTGCGGACCCTGCCAGCGGCTGGCATCACCTGTCGCTCGCTTCCTCGATGCTGCGGTATGGCGCAGCTGTTCTCCTCATAGGCCCACTCACGATCCTGATGGGGGGTACGCTTTCTCTTCTCATTCGCCATGTGGTAGAGCGCAACCTCGATGTTGCGGGCTGGCGGATCGGAACTCTATACGGGGCGAATACGGCCGGCGCCGCACTTGGTTGTCTCCTCACTGACCTCGCCCTCGTCCCCTCGGTTGGCGTATTCTTCACACAGGGGATCGCGGTGGGATTGAATCTCACCGCCGGCGCCGGCGCGCTCTGGCTCGCGCGGGCTGAGGCCCGGTCCCACGAGCGCCCAATTTCGGCTACGACCATGCTGCAGTCCGCGCCCGCTGTAGAGGAGCGTACGACGTTGTGGCTGGTCTCCGCCGCCGTGCTCCTCACGGGCCTCGCCAGCATGGGAATGCAGGTGGTCTGGTTCCGTCACCTTGTATCGATCTTTGGCGGCTTCCGCTCGGTCTTCTCGCTGCTGCTGACGGTCATCCTGTGCGGCCTCTGGCTGGGGTCGTTCGCAGGAGGCTGGCTCGCGCGCACGGCTCTCCGACCCGCTACGAGTTACGCCGTAGCACAGGTCTGCTTCGTGATTTCCGCCCTTGGGGCGCTCGCTCTCTTCGAGGGTGGGAGCTACAGCGTGGTTTCAGGCTGGTTCGAAACTCTCCGGTCGCTCTCACTGAGTCGAGACGCCGCCTTCCGGATTGCCGTCCACGCCGCCATCGTCATCCCGATGCTCGGTGTGGTGGGCTTGCCTACCGTCTTCATGGGCGTTGCCTTCCCGCTTGCCAACGCGAGCGTGCAGCGGGTGAGTGCCGAGGTTGGCCGCCGGGCGGGCGTGCTCTACCTGGCCAACACCGTGGGCGGCGTGGCCGGGTCCTTGTTGACCGGCTTTCTGCTGCTGCCGACCGTTGGCACTCAGACGTCGACGCTTGCTCTCGTTGCCTGCTCTGCAGCCTCGATTCTGCCGCTCGGCCTGGTGGCGAGCGCAACCGGGACTCGCCGAAGTGGCGCTGTCTCTGCTGTCGCGGCCGCGACCTGCCTGTTGGCGCTCGTGGCGTGGACGCGTTTGCCGGAGGAGGCGCTCGTGCAGCGCACGCTTCGCGTTGGGAAGGCCGACCGCGTTCTGGCCGTGAGCGAAGGGGTGAACGAAACGATCAGCATTCTTGAAAATCCCAATCACTTCCGGACCCTCGAGACGAACGGTCACTTCATGTCCGGTACGAACGTCACGTCCCAACGCTACATGCGCGCCTTCGCCCACGTTCCGCTCCTGCTCCAGCAAGCCCCGCACCGTGCAATGGTGATGTGCTTCGGCGTCGGAACGACGCTTCAAGCGACCCTTCTCCATCCGTCCATCGAAAGCGTGGATTTGGTCGACTACTCGGAGCATGTGCTGCATTTCGCTTCCTACTTCGAGGCGACCAACAAAGGTGCACTGAACGACCCTCGCGTGCACGTTTTCGTGAACGATGCCCGCCAGCATCTTCGCATGATGCCTGAGGCGAGCTACGACTTGATCACCGGAGAGCCGCCACCGATCGCCTACGCCGGTGTCGTCTCACTCTACACGCGCGAGTTCTTTGCGCTGGCGCGCTCCCGTTTGCGCCCCGGCGGGTTCCTCTCTTACTGGCTTCCAATCGACCAGGTCACGGGAGAAGTCGCACTCGCCGTGGTGCGCGCGTTCGTTGATGCGTTTCCCAACGCGGTACTTCTCTCGGGCTACCGGCACCAATTGATCTTGCTCGGCAGCGCGTCCCCACGCCCACTTCAGCTCGACCCCAAACGGCTGGCACGAAAGCTCGAAGCCACTCCGGAGGTCGCACTGGACCTGGCCCGCGTCTGGCTCAAACCCCTCGAGCTCGTAGGGACCTTCGTAGCACCGAGCCGCGTGCTCCGCCTCACTACGACCGGAGTGGCGCCCGTTTCCGACGCGTGGCCGGTGCTCGAGTACGGTGCCGTTCTATTCAGGCCCGCGTCACGCATTCCGGCGACGCTATTTGCTCCTCTTGCCGCAGACGGTTGGTGTCCGAATTGTCTGTCGGATCCGGAGAGCCCTGTCCCCGCGGACTCCCTCCGGAGCTATCTTCATGTCATGCAGCGCTTGTACGCCAGCAAGGCGTTCCTCTACGGCCGCCCGGGTCTCAGGCCTCCGCCCTTGCGCCTTTCGCGCCGTGAGCGCGAGGTTCTGCGAGGGAGCCGCTACATTCGCCATCTGGCTGGGCCGGGCTTCACTGCAGGTGGGAAGTCGCGGGGAGAGGAATGAAAATACCCCCCACGGTCTCGGCCCGCGGAATCCAACGTCCGCGGTGGCTCTTTCGGGGATACCTGCCGGGGTGTCTTTTCCGCAACAGCTGATGACCACCTGGCCGCGATCTGACTACGGAGGCCCCTCTTCGTGGGGCTCGTAGCGCAGGACGGGCCTGCGGGCGGCGCGGGTTTCGTTAAGGCGGGAGAGGCGCGTGTGCTGGGGGGCTTGGTGGAGGGCGTCGGGGTCCCGCTGGGCTTCGTCGGCGATGGCGAGCAGGGTGTCGGCGAAGCGGTCGAGGCTCTCCAGGCTCTCGCTCTCCGTGGGTTCGATCATCATGGCCCCGGGAACCACCAGAGGGAAGTAGATGGTGGGTGGGTGGTAGCCGTGGTCGATGAGCCGTTTTGACACGTCCAGGGTGGTGACCCCGGACTCCGCGAACTTCCGGTCCGAGAGCACGCATTCGTGCATTACGGGCTGGTCATAGGGCACGGCAAAGGCGTCTCGAAGGCGCGCGAGCAGGTAGTTGGCATTCAGCACGGCCATCTCCGAGCAACGCCGAAGGCCTTCGGCGCCGAGGGAGAGGATGTAGGCGTAGGCGCGCACCAGCATGCCTACGTTTCCGTAGCTTCCGTGGAGGCGGCCGACGCTGTTGGGGAGATCGTCGTCGAGGCGGAAGCCCCCCTCCGGCGCACGCACGACCACGGGGGTCGGCAGAAACGGTGCCAGGGGCCGCTTGACGCCCACCGGCCCCGCGCCGGGGCCGCCGCCGCCGTGGGGGGTGGAGAATGTCTTGTGGAGGTTGAAGTGCATCACGTCGATGCCCATGTCGCCGGGCCGCGCGACACCGAGCAGCGCGTTCAGGTTGGCGCCGTCGCCGTAGACCAGGCCCCCATGGCGGTGGACGATGTCGCAGATGGGGGCGATGTGGCTCTCGAAGAGGCCCAGGGTATTGGGATTGGTGACCATGAGGGCCGCGACCTGCTCGCCCATCAAGGCTTCTACGGCCTCGGGATGAAGGATCCCGTCCGGGCCGGAAGGGACGGGTACGACCTCGTAGCCGTTCAGCGCCGCACTGGCGGGATTCGTGCCATGGGCGGAGTCAGGTACCAGCACCTGCTTGCGTCGGTCCCCGCGCTGCTCATGGTAGGCGCGGACCATCATGATGCCCGTGAGCTCGCCCTGGGCGCCAGCGGCCGGCTGCAGGGTGACGCGGTCCATGCCACTGATCTCCGCCAGCATCCCCTCGAGCCCATGGAAGAGCTCAAGGAGTCCCTGGACTTGCTCCGGTGGGGAGAGGGGATGGGCGCCGGCAAAGCCCGGCAGCCGCGCGACGTGCTCGTTCAGCTTGGGGTTGTACTTCATGGTGCACGAGCCCAGGGGGTAGATTCCCAGGTCGACGGCGGCGTTCCAGGTGGAGAGCCGAGTGAAGTGGCGCACCACATCCACCTCGCTGAGCTCGGGCAGGCCCTGCACCTCGTCCTCGGCCGCGGCATCGCCAAGGAGCTGCCGCGTGTCTACCAAAGGCACATCGGCCGCCGCGATGGCGGCGCCCCGGCGGCCCCTGCGGGAGAGCTCGAAGAGCAGCGGCTCCTCGTACGAGAAACCCCGAGTGGCGTTGGGGCTCACGCGCGGTCTCCCGCCAGCGCGGCGATCAGACGGTCGATCGCCTCGCGGCTGCTGGTCTCGGTGGTACACAGCAACAGCTCGGGAGAGAGATCCGGGGCAAAGGCTTCGAGGTCGAGGCCGGCCACAATGCCCTGCTCGCGCGCGCGGGCCAGGGCGGTGGCGGCACTTCCCTGCACGCCCACCACGAACTCGTTGAAGCCCGGCGCGTCGAGGGGAAGGCTGAGGCCGGGCGTCTCGCGCACGCGTGCTTTGGCGTACTCCGCCTTGGCGAGGTTCAGCTGAGCCAGCTCGCGCAGGCCGCGCGGGCCGAGCAGGGAGAGGTAGATAGTGGCCATCAGCAGGCACAGGCCCTGGTTGGTGCAGATGTTCGAGGTCGCCCGTGCGCGGCGGATGTGTTGCTCACGGGTCGAGAGGGTGAGCACGAAGCCGCGTTGCCCGTTGCTGTCCACGGTCTCACCCACCAGGCGGCCCGGCATCTGACGCACGTGCTTCTGGCGCGCGGCCAGAAACCCCAGATGGGGGCCCCCGAAGCTCATCGCGACGCCGAAGCTCTGGGCCTCCCCGCAGACGATGTCCGCGCCGAGCTCTCCGGGCGGACGCAGCAGGCCGAGGCAGAGCGCCTCCGAGATGCTGGTCACGAGCAGGGCGCCCCACGCGTGGGCGGCGTCCGCGGCTGCAGCCAGGTCTTCGACGCAGCCCAGGAAAGCGGGCTGTTGGACGATCACGCAGGCGGTCGCGTCATCGATGGACTCGGCCAGGGGCGCGCTACGCCCGTCCGCTCCCCGCGGTACGGTCACGATCTCGGCTTCGAGTCCCCGCAGATACGTGTCGAGCACCTGGCGGCTGTGGGGGTGCAGGCCCGCAGTGACCACCACTCGGCTGCGCCGCGTAATGCGCATGGCCATCAGGGCGGCCTCCGCGGTGGCCGAGGCACCATCGTACATGGAGGCGTTGGAGACCTGGAGACCCGTGAGCCCTGTCGTCATGCTCTGCCATTCGAAGATGGCCTGGAGCGTCCCCTGGCTAATCTCCGGCTGGTAGGGCGTGTAGGAGGTGGTGAACTCTGCGCGGGATGCCAGGGCATCGACGGCCGTGGGCACGAAGTGAGCATACGTTCCCGCGCCGAGGAACCAGTCCGCCTGGCTGGCGTTCTCGTTGCGGGCCGCCAACTCCCCGAGGTGGGCGAGCACCTCCTGCTCGCTGGCAGAGGCGGGGAGCTCCAGCGCCCTTCCTAGGCGCAGCTTCTCGGGGATCGGCTCGAAGAGCTCCTCGACCCGCTTGCGACCGACTCCCTCCAGCATGCGGCGGACGTCGTCTTCGGTGTGGGGGATGTAGCGCAGGCTCGCTCTCCGCCGTGCCTACTCGGCCCGGTCCTCGATGTGTTGCGCGTAGGCCGCGGCATCCAGCAGGGATTCGACCTCCGAGCCGTCCGCAACGCGCACCACGATCATCCAGCCGTCGCCATAGCATGCTTCGTTGACCACTTCGGGCCGCTCCGCGAGCCCCGCGTTGGCCTCGACGACCGCTCCAGAGACGGGGGCGAAGAGATCCGAGACGGCCTTCACCGACTCGATCACACCGAAGGGCTCCCCCTTCTCGACCTGGCGGCCCACTTCGGGCAGCTCCACGAAGACGATGTCACCGAGCTGCTGCTGGGCGTAGTCCGTGACGCCGATGATCACTCGCTCGCCTTCGAGGCGGGCCCACTCGTCTTCGCGGGAGTAGCGGAGGTTGTCGGGTATCTCGGTTTCGGCCACAGCACGGCACTCCAGGCTGGATCGATCGTTGGGTTGGTCCGCTTCGTTTCGGAGGAAAGCTCAGGCTCGGGTGGCGCCCACAAACGGGGTGTCTACCACGCGCGCTGGAATCGGGCGGCCCCGTACGACGACGTCCAAACGGCAGCCGGGCCTGGCCAGCGCTGGCGGAACGTAGCCGAGGCCGATTGATTTTCCGAGGCTGGGAGAGGGCCCGCCTGAGGTGACGACACCGACCTCGCGGCCCCCGCTTGCAATCGGATACTCGGCCCGGGCCACGCCGCGCTCCTCCAGGATGAAGCCGGCCAGGAGCCGGGAATGCCCTGCGTCGCGTCGACGCCGGATGGCGTCCGCTCCGAGGAAGCCACCCGCCTCGAGCTTTACGAACCGGTCCAGGCGCGCCTCCAGGGGCGAGGTCGTGTCGTCGAGCTCGTGGCCATAGAGGGAGAGTGCGGCCTCCAGGCGCAGGGTATCCCGGGCGCCCAGGCCGCAGGGAGTGGCGCCGGCATTCACGAGGCTCTTCCAGAGGGGCTCCGCATCGCCTGATGCGGTGTAGATCTCGAAGCCGTCGGAGCCCGTATAGCCGGTTCGAGACGCCAGCACGGGGTGGCCCGCCAGGGCTCCCTCGGCAAAGCGGAAGCGCCGCAGCGTTTCGAGATCTCCTCCCGCGAAGCCCAGCTTCGCAAGGATCGCCCGGCTCTCCGGGCCCTGGAGTGCGAGCAGGGCGGTCTCGGCGCTGCGATTGTGCAGCTGCGTCCCCGCGCCCATGTGGCTCTCGATCCAGCGCTGATCCTTCTCGACATTGGCCGCATTGACGCACAGGAAGACCGAGGAGGTTCCGGTCCGGTAGACCGTCACGTCGTCCACCACGCCGCCCTCGGTGTTGCACAGCAGGCCATAACGGACCCGGCCCACGCGCAGGCTGGCCACTGGGCAGGAAACCAGGCGTTCCGTGGTGGCGATGGCCCCGGGACCCTGCAGGTGGATCTGTCCCATGTGCGAGACGTCGAAGAGCCCTGCGTGCTGCCGCACCGCGGCATGCTCTGCCTTGATGCCGGTGTACTGCACCGGCATCTCGAAGCCGGCGAAGGGGACCAGGCGTGCTCCCTGCGCACGATGCGCGTCATAGAGGGGCGTGCGCTGAAGTGCGTTCACGCGCGGGTCTCGGGAACGTGCCGGCCCTCGGCGTGAGAGCGGCGGCGCTGGCGGTAGGCCAACAGCGTATTGTGGAGCAGCATGGTGATGGTCATCGGGCCCACGCCGCGTCGGTGCGGCGTGATCAGGCCCGCAATGCCCTGGGCCGCCTGGAAGTCCACATCGCCGACCGGCTCGCCGTCGACCCGGGTCGCCCCGACGTCGATCACGGCGGCCCCCGGCTTGATCCACTCCCCCTTTACGAGATGTGGGATCCCGACGGCCGCGACCAGCACATCGGCCGAGCGGCAGAGCGCTGCCAGCCCTTGCGTGCGGGAGTGGCACATCGTCACCGTGGCATTGCGGCGCTGCAGCAGCAGGGAGATGGGCTTGCCCACGATCATGCTGCGCCCAAGGACCACCGCATGGGCCCCTTCCAGGGGGATCTCATGGCGGTCGAGGATCTCGAGGATGCCGAGGGGCGTGCAGGCGAAGAGCCCCGCGTCCCCCATCAGCAGGCGCCCCGCATTCAGCGGCCCCACGCCATCCACGTCCTTGTCCGGGTCGATGGCGGCGGCCACGGCATTGGCGCGCAGGGGACGGGGGAGTGGGAGCTGGACCAGGATGCCGTCGATGGCCTCGTCCTGGTTGAGCTTGGCGATCAGGTCCAGGAGGTCGTTCTCCGGAGTGTCTGCCGGCAGCACATGCTCCACCGAGTGCATGCCGATGCGGTTGCACGCGCGGCGCTTGCCCTTGATGTACGAGACGCTCGCGGGGTCTTCGCCGACGCGGACGACGGCCAGGCACGGCGCACGCCCACCCTGGGCAATGATGCCGGCAACGTCAGCTGCCATTTGCCCACGCAGCTCCTGGGCCAGGCCCAGTCCATCGACAACGATCGTCTCCACCCGATCGGACAACAAGCGGCGCCTCCCCGACAGCCAGTCAGCAGGTCGGCGCGGAGTATAACAACCCTAGGCGGCGGTCTTGCCCTCGCTCGCAGGCTTCGAGCCTGGGCTCTTCCCGGATTTGCTCTTGGCCTTGCTCTTGCTCCCGCCCTTGCCGGAGGCCTCGCTCTTGGACTCGCTCTTCGTCCCACTCTTGTCCTTGGTGTCCGCGTCCTTCTTGTCTTTCTTGTCCTTCTTGCCCGAGGAGCTGGAGTACAAATCGTTGTACCAGCCGCTGCCCTTGAGGATGAAGGAGGTGTGGGAGATCAGGCGTCTGGCCTTCATCGCGCCGCAGCTGGGACACTTCTTTGCCGGTGCGTCCGTGATGCGCTGCTGCTTCTCGAACTCGTGGCCACAGCCCTTGCACTCGTACTCATAGACCGGCATTTGCGGGAACCTCGGATGTTTGCGCTGGCGCGGGGGTAGTTATCCCAGACCTCCCGGTCCTGCCAGCTCA
>Ga0114931_10001120_pt1 | contig 34150 bp, 26 predicted proteins | sample 2SBtaG_FD_89579 | JGI IMG/M metagenome (GOLD analysis project Ga0114931, IMG submission 89579) | Deep subsurface microbial communities from Kolumbo volcano to uncover new lineages of life (NeLLi) - 2SBTROV14_V59a metaG | ecosystem: Environmental > Aquatic > Marine > Volcanic | place: Kolumbo...
CAATTATTTATTATTACAATCACCTTTGGCGAGGATATTACCTGAAAAATTTGTGTGTACCCTGGCTGCCCGCCTAAGGCTTGGAGACAAACACACTGGTCGTCTTATCAGGCACCCATACTTGATCTATTGTTAAAATAAAACGCTTTCGTTTTTATAATCAATGAGTTAAATCGGTGACAACAAGAAGATAAGCGATTCGAGCTAAAATTCCAATTGAAAACGAAGCACATAGGCCCGCCCCACCTCGTGCCGGGTATCGCGATCAAATAAATCGCTGACCGTTGATATCAACTCCCGCGACGCCCGTGACCCAACCCAATTAAACATGATGCGTGACTCGTTCACTGGGTACCAATTGATCCCCATACTTATACCGGCGGCGGCGTTGGGGTGCTGAGATTTTCTCAACAATACCCTGTTAGATGACTTCCTCCGCTAATTCCCTATGGGTCCAATGGGTTATAGGGCGCCCATAGGCAAAGGTTTTTCACACGCCATGGCCACCAAATATTTCCATAGGTATGCTATAAAAATCAGTTGTTGTCAGCATGAAACGGCAACTGATCCGCCAAAAGTCAAAACGGTTTCCGTGGTCTCATCGGCGTGAACAACGGCGTTATGAATCAACCGTTGTATGACGATCAATCGCGAGCGCAATCGTTTCGTCTGGGTTATCGACCCGGGTTAGTGACTCAGCATGGCTGTCAGTGCAGAACCGGCCCTTTCAGTAATGATCACATCGAACAAATCGGCATTGTCCGGCGGCTCTGGATTGATACATAGACAAAATGCACCGGATTCCTTGGCAACCGCCGGTAAACCCGCTGCCGGCCAAACCACCGCCGACGTGCCGATGCTAATCAGGGCGTCACAATGTGTTAAATGGTCATGCACGTCTTCGAGCACCTTACGCTTAAGGCTGTCACCAAACCAGGTGATATCGGGACGTAGCCATCGGTCACACTTTGGACATTGCTTGTGCTCATAGCGATGGCCCATATCTTCAAAGATGCCGTGCTCATGACAAAGTAATCGCCACAAACTCCCATGCAGTTCCAGAACCCCGGTACTACCCGCCCTTTGATGCATACCGTCAATGTTTTGGGTAACAATCACGGTTTGAGGATGGCGTTGCTGATAAGCGGTAATGGCGTGATGGCCTGCGTGGGGACTGCAAGCCAATACCTTTTCACGGCGAATTTCATGAAACGCCAGGACTTTCTCCGGCTCTCTTAAAAATGCTTGTTGACAGGCATATTCCTGCCAATCATAGGACTTCCAAATACCACCGGCACCGCGGTAAGTGGGAACCCCGCTTTCCGCGGACATACCCGCCCCGGTAAAAAAAACCACGTGCTGAAACTCGACGGCCAAACGGTCTGCTAATGATCGTATTTCTTGTAAGTCCACAGTATTCTCCTTAAATCTTATGTTCACCCGTATGTTCACCGGGAGCGACCTTTGCGCCTGTACAACGCTTGCCGGAGCGGTATAATCACTCAAAGCATCGAAGCATAACGCACCGATGCAAAGCGCAAACACTTGAACGCCGCCGCGGACAGCCCGTGAAAAGTCCCGACAGCGCACAAATATACGCTACAATCATGCACCGATTTCACCGGCATGCGCAATGTTTGACTGGCTACACGTCATTTTACTCACACTCGGCGGCGTCGGCGCCGGTATACTCGCAGGATTATTCGGTGTCGGCGGCGGCGTTGTTATTGTCCCGGTGCTGTTTTATATTTTTTACCATCAGGGATTCAGCGTCGCTCAGGCCATGCCGGTGGCGGTGGCCACCAGCCTTGCCACCATGCTGATTACTTCCCCGCTTTCAGCATGGTCACATCACCATAAAGGTTCCGTCGATTGGCTTTTTATTCGCCGTATTGCCACGGCGATATGCCTGGGTGGCGCCAGCGGGGTGTTAGCCGTTCAGTGGCTGGTTTCAGGCCAAGCACTAAAAAGCACATTTGCACTTTTCCTTATCTATATTGCCATCACTTTGATAAGGCAAACCGTGCCTAAGCCTCACCGTAAACGGGCATTGTCGATACCGGTACACGCTACGGCCTGGATCATTGGTACATTTTCCGCCATGCTTGGCGTGGGTGGAGGCACCATGACCGTACCCTGGTTAAGCACCCTGCAATACCCGATGCATAAAGCCGTCGGTACCGCCGCATTTATCGGATTACTGATCAGCCTGCCGGCAACGATTATGTTCGCCATAACGGGTAGCCACCCGGATCACACAGCTTATTTTTTAGGCAGCATACATATACCGGCCTTTGTACTGCTCGGTATGGGTAGTATCGCCGGAACACCCGCCGGCGCGCGTCTGGCCTATCGCATCGGTCAGCGCCGTTTAAAACAAGGTTTTGCCTTGTTGTTAATCATTGTAGGCGTTCACTTATTTTTTTCCTGAGCGCTTGATATTGAAATATTGAAATATTAAATTAGTTGGAAAAAAATTTCCTTGCCGCAACGCGCTTTTTTCACTTTATGAAATACCGGTATGGCCGATACAAAAAGCACTCATTTGGATCGGTACGCAATGTAAATACGCGCACTTACCAGCCTAAAACCCGGTGATTTACCCGCCCCGCCGCAAACACTTATGGCCATGCTTAGCGCTTGCGCCAAAGAAGACATCAACCATAAAAGCATCGCCGACCTAGCCAAATTCGATCCTCTACTCAGCGTGGAATTGTTACGCCTGGTTAACTCACCACTGTTTGGGCTGGGCCGGGAAGTCAAAAGCGTCAGTCACGCCATTACCCTGCTGGGTCACCGCGCGCTACGAAACATTATTATGTGCCTGGCGGTCAGGGACTTGTCCAAGATTTGTCATATCTCAAAAAAGGGTTTGACACTGTTTTGGGAACAGGCCCTGCGTCGCGGTGTGGCGGCAAAATTGTTGGCGCCGTTTATTCATGACAACCCGGATGAATGCTTCACCTTGGGCCTGGTGGCGGATATGGGCTTGCTTGTGCTTTTTCATCTGCAACCAAAGCATACCCACCTGTTTGAACAGATAGTTACCCTGACACCGGACAGCCGCCTGCAGGAGGAACACAGAATTTTCGGATTCGGGCACGACGAAACCGGGGAATTATTGGCCAAATCATGGGGGCTGCCACCGCCGTTTGTTCAAGCCATCGGCCTGCATCACGGCATACACGAACAACAATCATTAACGGGCATGATTGCGTTATGCGATTGGATTGCCGCCGGTCTTGCGCAAACCGAAAGCGTTGAAAAATGCATGCATTTAATGCAGGAACAGTTTCAACTATCCCAGCAACAAGCGTTGGAAACCTTGTGTCAGATACCCCATGCGGTGGATGAAGCGGCGGCCTCGCTGGCTTTACATATCGAAGAACAGAAAGACATCGTGGCGGTAATCCAGCAAGCCAACACCAAACTGGCCGAAGCCAATTTAAGTTATCAGGAATTAACCATGCAGTTGCGCCACGCCATACGCGAACGCGACCGCTTAGCCGCTGAACTGGATCGTGAACTGTGTCGCGCCCGGGAAATCCAGGAAGGCCTTTTGCCCCTGGACGTCGCGGTCAATCCCTGCCAGGGCACTACGGTGGCGGCAAAACAATTGTCCGGTGACTTTTTCGATTACTTCGCTTTGCCCGACGGCAGGGTTTATTTTAATGTCGCTGATGTATCCGGCAAAGGCGTCGTGGCGGCCCTGTTGATGGCCAAAACCAGCAGCCTTTTTCGATGCCTGGGAAAACGCATGGATGAACCGGACAAGCTACTGGCCATACTAAATGATGAAATCGCCGAAAGCGCAAGCCATGGTATGTACGTGACATTGATTGCCGGTATTTACAATCCGGCTGACGATACGGTGGCGATAACCAATGCAGGCCACCCCCCAGCCATACTTATGGATGCAAACGGGAATGTCCGTTTAATCCATGCCCACGGCCCACCACTGGGCATAGGCACTGGCCTGCAATGGCAACCCGAACAGTTTCCATTACGCGACAGTTGCCTGTATTGTTATTCGGATGGTCTTGTGGAAACCGGTCCGCATAAACAATTTAACCTTCAGGTTTTTGTAGACAGCCTGCGGCCACTGCAGGGACGCGGCAAGCGAGAAAAACTGGATGTATTAGTGGGAAACTGGAAGAAAACCCAGACCACCCATGACGATATCACCTTACTGCTTGTGCAAGACGAGCAACACTGAGTGGATCGCTGTCATATGGCTTTTATGTTAAGCTAACCCCCCTAAATCATTGTTCTATTAAACAAATTAAATTGGTCATCAAATTTGTTGCTTGCTCTTATATCAGAAAAAACTTATATTAAGAGCGGCTAATATATATTGGGGAAACCATGGCTCAGACCGCCAACAAGCCCGCTGATACCGGCATCGAAGTAAAAAATACAACGTGCTATATGTGCGCATGCCGTTGTGGCATTCGCGTAACCCTGCGTAACGGCGAAGTGCGCTATATCCAAGGCAATCCGGATCACCCCTTGAACAAAGGCGTCATTTGCGCCAAAGGCGCCTCCGGCATCATGAAACAATATTCACCGGCACGCCTAACCAAACCATTATTACGCAAGCCCGGCAGCGATCGCGGCGACGGTGAGTTCGAGGCCATCAGTTGGGATGAAGCGTTCCAGATACTGGAACAACGTCTCGCCCATATCCGCGAAACAGACCCGAAAAAATTCGCGTTGTTTACCGGCCGCGATCAAATGCAGGCCTTGACCGGCCTATTCGCTAAACAGTTCGGCACACCTAACTATGCGGCCCATGGCGGTTTTTGCTCGGTGAATATGGCTGCCGGCATGATTTACACCATTGGCGGTTCGTTTTGGGAATTCGGCGGTCCGGACCTTGAACGCGCCAAGCTATTCGTGATGATAGGAACCGCTGAAGATCACCATTCCAATCCGCTGAAAATGGCCATTGCCAAATTTAAGCGCGATGGCGGCAAATTTATTTCCATCAACCCTGTTCGCACCGGCTACTCGGCCATCGCCGACGAATGGATACCTATCAAACCCGGTACCGATGGCGCACTGTTCCTGGCTTTGACCAATGAAATTATCAAACAGGGTTTATACGACAGGGACTTTCTTATTCAATATACCAACGCCGCTCAACTGGTGGATACCGACGCGGACGATGGATTGTTTGTACGCAATGACAAACCTTTTGACGAAGGTTGTTTCGATCCGCAAAACAAATTATGGTGGGATCCGGTCAGTGACAGCGCCAAAGAAAGCCACAGCGGAAACATCGATCCACGGCTGCTGGGCAATTTTGAGTTAAAAGATGGTCGTAAAGTTAAACCCTCTTTTCAACTACTGGTGGACCGGGTCAAGGAATATACACCGGAATGGGCGGAAGGCATCACCGGTATTCCAGCGACCAGCATTCGGCGACTGGCCCATGAAATGGGTGTTACCGCCCGTGACCAGAAAATCGAATTGCCCATAGCATGGACTGACATGTGGGACAACGATCATGAATTTGTGGTCGGCAATCCAGTAGCTTTCCATGCCATGCGCGGACTGGCGGCCCATTCCAATGGTTTTCAAACCATACGCGCCATGGCCATCTTGATGACTATCCTGGGCACCATCGATCGGCCCGGTGGTTTCCGTCATAAAGCACCGTTTCCGCGCCCAATACCGCCATGCGCCAAAACACCCAACCATCCTGATGCGGTGCAAATCAATACCCCGTTGGGAGGCATGGCCTTGGGTTGGCCCGCGGACCCGGAACACCTGTTTATTGACGACGATGGAAAACCGGTACGTATCGACAAGGCTTTTTCCTGGGAATACCCGCTGGCCGTGCATGGAATGATGCACAATGTTATTACCAACGCCTGGAAAGGCGATCCGTATCCCATCGACACGCTGATGATATTCATGGCCAATATGGCTTGGAACTCCTCCATGAATACATCCGAAGTGCGAAAAATGCTTAATGACAAGGACGAAAACGGCGATAATAAAATTCCCTTTATCGCGGTGTGTGATGCCTTTCAATCCGAAATGGTCGCATACGCCGACTTGGTATTACCGGATACCACCTATCTGGAGCGTCACGACGTCATGTCCATGCTGGACCGTCCTATTTCCGAGTTCGAGGGCCCGGTGGATTCGGTACGCATACCCGTGGTGGCCCCCAAAGGCGAATGCAAACCCTTTCAGGAAGTGCTTATCGAACTGGGTTCACGCTTGAAACTGCCCGTGTTTATCAACAAGGATGGCAGCCGTAAATACCGGGATTACCCGGATTTTGTCGTTAATTATGAAACCGAACCGGGATCCGGCATCGGCTTCCTGGCCGGTTGGCGCGGTAAAGGCGGCGAAAAATTTATGCGCGGTGAACCCAATCCCAATCAATGGCAGATGTATGAAAAAAACAACTGCGTCTACCAGTACCACCTGCCCCGCTCCTATCAATACATGCGTAATTGGAACAAAGGTTATCTGGAATGGGCCCAGCGCCATCGTCTGACACGCTACGCGGAACCCATACTGATCCATATTTATTCGGAAGTACTGCAGAAATTTCGCCTGGCTGCGCAGGGTAAAACCAAGGGACGGCAACCGCCGGACCACTTGCGCGAACGCATTGACACCTATTTCGATCCACTGCCGTTTTATTATGAGCCGTTGGAAGCCCAGGTCAGCGACAAACTCAAGTATCCCTTAAACGCCATCACCCAGCGACCCATGGCCATGTACCACTCCTGGGATTCGCAAAATGCCTGGCTGCGCCAGATCCACACCCACAACTATTTATATGTAAACCCGTCGCTGGGCCATAAAGGCGGTTTTCTTGACGGCGACTGGGTTTGGGTTGAATCCATGTGGGGCAAAGTGCGTTGCATGTGTCGATATTCCGAAGCGGTGGAACCCAACACGGTCTGGACCTGGAACGCCATCGGCAAGGCTGCCGGCGCATGGAACCTGGAACCCAAGGCCAATGAATCGCGCAAAGGATTTTTGCTTAATCATGTTATCTCCGAAGAACTGCCACCCAACCCCGACGGCATGGTATTTTCCAATTCCGATCCGGTCACCGGCCAGGCTGGTTGGTACGATGTACGGGTACGCGTGTACCTGGCGGACGACAACGTACAGGAATCCTATCCACAGTTTGATCCCGTCAACCCGGTTCCGGGCGAAGATAGAAAGCGGCCGTCCTGGTTAGCTTATTTCGCCGGCAAAAAGAAAGCATAAACCTATGACCCAGTTAGCACTCGTCATCGATCTCAATGTATGCGTGGGTTGCCACGCTTGTGTCACCAGTTGCAAGGAGTGGAATACATCCGGTGAAGCTGGATTTATGTCCGACGACAGGCCTTACGGTGAAGATCCCACTGGCACCTTTTTTAACCGGGTACAAACCTTCGAAGTCGGCGAATACCCCAATACCGAAACCGTGCATTTTCCCAAATCCTGCCTGCATTGCGAGGATCCGCCCTGTGTGCCGGTATGTCCCACCGGAGCCAGTTACAAACGGCCGCAGGACGGTATTGTGCTGGTGGATTATGACAAGTGCATTGGTTGTAAGTATTGTTCCTGGGCCTGTCCCTACGGCGTGCGCGAAATCGACCAGCACCAAAAGGTCATGAAAAAATGCACCCTATGTGTGGATCGCATTTACGATGAAAGCCTGCCCGAGTCGGAACGTAAACCGGCCTGTGTAATGGCCTGCCCCACCAACGCCCGCTTGTTTGGCGATGTACATGACGCCGATTCGGTGGTATCCACCGCCATTCGCAATAACGGCGGCTATCCGCTGATGCCCGAATGGGGCACCAAACCGGCCAACCACTATCTACCGCGCAGGAAATCGGAAATCAAAGTCCATGAGGACGAATTGATCCGCGCGGACAATCCGTTAAAAAAAGAAGGCGTCAAACCCAAACCGGATCTCAACGAACCGTCTTTGGACGATGTGACATCCTGGTAGGCTAAGGAGAAACCATGCACCCGGCATTTTCCGTTATTTTTCTCACCACCTTGATCGGTGTCGGTCAAGGCTTGTTTATGGCATTGTTTCTTCTTGAACTGTTGGCGTGGTTGGATTTTCTTACCGCACCGGCGGCGCCGTTTTTTATCAACGGCAGCATATTGGTGTTGGCCTTTCTCGGCAGTGGACTGCTGGCATCCTTTTTCCATCTGGGTCGTCCCGAACGGGCTTGGCGTTCAGCCACCCAATGGCGTACTTCCTGGCTGTCCCGTGAAGTCATTATTTTACCCACGGTCATGGTACTGGCCATGGCCTACGGCGTGAGCCACTTTTTCGGCTGGGCGATCCAGGAACAACCCATCAGCTTAATGGTGGGTACCATGGGGGTGATTGCAAGTTTGGCGCTGTATATTTGCACCGGAATGATTTACGCATGCATTCGTTTTTTACAGGAGTGGGCCACGCCGCTGACGGTGATTAATTACACCCTACTGGGAAGCATGTCCGGTTATATGTTTATCGCCGCCTATGCGGCTTATTACGCACCGGTATGGTCACCGTTTTTTGCCAATATCGCCATGGTTTTGCTGCTACTCAGTTTTATTTTCCGTGTGGCGTCTTTGATACGAAATGCCCACTTAAAACCCAAATCCAACCTGCAAACCGCCATTGGCGTACGCCATAACCGTATAACCCAGCGCTCCCAAGGCTTTATGGGCGGCTCCTTTAACACCCGCGAGTTTTTTCACGGCGCACCGCGCTGGATCATGAAGCAAATCAAATGGATATTTATCGTTCTGGTATTCGCGGTTCCCGCTGTACTGATCATGACCAGTTGGTATTGGCCGGTCCCGCAATTATTTATCATTGCCTTCGCCGTGCAATATATAGGACTGCTATTCGAACGCTGGCTGTTTTTTGCCCAGTCCAATCATCCGCAGAACTTGTATTATCAAACGGTAGGTTGAATGCAGTTTACAGCAATGGCCGGAATTTCTGATTTCGACCTGGCACAGGGATCAAAGGGATAGGAAAACGTTGGTTAATAGCCGGCTTAATTAGCCTGCTAAGCACGAGATGATTGCCGTCCTTGTGTGGTAATCGCGCCATACACCGACGGCACTATCGAAGCAAACCGGATTTAACCCTTTCGGCACCGGCAGACCCACGCCATTGAAAGCATACCGCATAGTGTTAAAGTAGCTCAACGCGATGCCGGCGGTGGTTATCACTTATCGCCAATCCTTTGATTTACCGCAAAAGCTCACGCCATCTCCAAGCGCAGTCCATGTACGGATAAAAGGCTCCGCGCCGCCCTAAACCCGGACGGCGCGGACCTGCCACAAAATGCTATTTGATCTGCACGCAATCATTGGCGTCTAAAACAGCGCCAACCAGTAGTTCGGCTTGGATATTGGTTATGTCGCACGTCCCTGCGAAATTGACATCGTAGAAAATACCCACTCCGGTAGGTAAGTTCAACGTAAACGTACCATCGCCACGACTACGGGTTGTAAAAAATTCCCAGGGAGAAGACACCCTGATCGGTATATTGGGTAGCGCATTAATTCCTTTGATGCTGTACATATCCGAGATACCTGTATCGACAAAGCCCGAACCGGATTCCGGCAAATAAATGGTCATCTCGACATCACTGCTTACGAAATCTCCACTGGCCATGTCAATTTGCTCGTTATACACGATATTACCGTAACTGCGATGACCGTCGACACGAACCTGTATGATAAAAGATGTGTCGAGCCTCGGTTCGTAAACGGTAAAGGTGCCGTCACTGTTACTGACTTCCTGGCTAACCAGGCTAAAACCCGATGTGTCGCGTAAAAAGATTTTAGCCTGACTGACGGGAACACCGCTGTCGGTTACTACCTGACCATAATACTCGGTAACAATCTGGTTAAAATCCTCGGCATGAACAGTATACTCCGGCCCCTCGGTACTTTGTAAATCAAATAAACCGCTGGTTTGGCCGCGACTACGAACCCGATAGCTGTCGTCGGCCATCCAAATACGATAATGACCAAGCAAATCGGTACGGGTACGGGCTGCCGGTCCATCACCCTGGGTATCGAGCCGAACACGCATGCCGGGTACGGGCGAATTGCTGTCACTATCGGTAACCACCCGGCCTTCCACGCGACTGCCGATAGCCAGATCAAAATCATAGCCGGGAACAGTCACCGCATCGTTGTCCACCCGAGGTTTAACCACAGGCGTCGCAAGCCCGATCAAGTGAGTGCCAAAGGTATCATTCGTATATAACTGGGTGGCATACGGCCTGACCAGGGTGGTGTTGCGGGCTATTAAAGTATATTTCGCCTGCTCGCCGGCTGCTACGTTTACCCGGTAACTGCCATCGGCTTTGACATAGGCGGATGCCAACGGCATATACGAATCAAATTCCCGCACCAGGACTTTGATGCCTTCCGGACTGCCGCCGTCCGCGGTGGTGACCGTACCCTTGATACGGGCGCCCGACGCTAACTCGAAATCCACGCCGCTAAGTTCGGTGCCTTCGCCGACGGTGATGGTCGATGCATTAACAGTAATTTTATCCGCGTCAAACGGGGTCGGCGCCCCACCGCCGGCCGTCCACCATTCGCTGGCGGTATGGTCGGCATCATGACCGTCTCCCGTGCGGTTGATTGCACCGATAATATAGTCTCTGCCGGCAGAAACATTCACACAGTAACCGCCGTCGGCAGCCGTGGATGCCTTGGCACGTGTCACCCAATCGCCGAAATCCCTGACCCGAATTTTAATATTTTCAAGGGGCACTTCGGTGCCACCTACGGTTTTATAAACCCGCCCACAGATCTCGCCAAGATCAACGATGCTTTCAGTAATATTTGTCATATCCACATTCGAACCGGCGGCGTCCAGGAATTTTTCGGTAACCGACAAGGCACTGCCATTGATGCCGCCCAGATCAAGCTGCGCCGTCAAATTGGCCGTTTCTTCCTGCACGACTTTGACTTCATCCAGGCTAATCCGGTCAAAACTTGTCTCGCGATTGTAAACCGCGTCGAGTACCAGTGTCCGGGCGGCGTCGCTGATGGGGCTGATAATCAATGCCTGGTCTGTGATGATATGACTTTGCAGAACACCACCGGCCACCGCGACATAATTTTTGGATAGACCGTCCGGTGGCACCAGAGCGGCAAATGACCCGTCGGTATCCGTGCTGGTTGTGGAAATGGCGTTGCCTGTCAATTCACCGTAATTGTCGAGCGCGAATATTTCAACGTTGACACCGCCGTCTACAGCGTCCGCGATATGATCTACCGTAGGGGAAGCGTCGTCCGTACCGATTGTACCGTTTGGTGCTTTCACGGTACCGTTAATGACAATGGAATCATCATCGTTTACTTGAATGACAACGGACTGGATAGTCCCTAATTCGGCCCCATTGGCGCTTTGCAGACTTAGCTGAAAACTTTCGGGATACTCCATCTCCGAATCATTATTGATGACAACAGTAATGGTCTTATTCCCGGTATCACCGTCCGACCAGCTAAGCTGCCCGGGCGCCAGCGTATAGTCATCACCATCGGCTGTGTCGTCGCTGGCCTGATAGGACACAGATGCCTCACCTGAAGCACCACCGGAACGTGATACGGTCATAACCACCGAACCGTCTGCTTCATTGACATCGGTTTCCGACACGGTAAATTGGACATTGCCGGCGCTTTTTTCAGCGGTTTTTGTTTTCTTTTTACTGCAGGCTGCAAGTGAAACGGTAAAAGAAACAATGATGAGTAACGTCACAATACTTCGCAGATTCATTGTATACCCCAAAAGCTTACATCGTTGTGAATATGCCGACCTATGGCGCTTTCGGTCGAGGCTCGACCAAGAATTAAGCAAAACCAAGTCGGATCGTGTGGACTATTATAAGGTCGATTGGTAAATTTTAAACTTTTTTCATGCGATCTTCCGTATAGCACCGAGCAGATTCCGCCTCAGCCTTTCCCCAGAGCAAACGGCTAACAGGTATGTCATTTAAAACGCTTTGAAAACAGTCATATACCCACGACCACCCGCAACGACTATTGCTAATTATCTCACCCGTACTAAAGTACGAAGTGGACTGCAACTTTTGCCCAATGGTCCAACCCGGCCGAATCGCGCACAATTAACGCGTTAGACCAAACGATTCAGCACCAAGACCCTGTGGAACGGTCCGAGGAAAGTTAACTCCGGCGATGCATAAGAATCGGGACGCAGGGGCATGTTTAGCCAGGATTCCAGGCCCGCGCGCCATGGTTTAAGACAAGTATAGCTCTCCCACTGTGCGTCTTAAAGACCCGATGATGTCACCCAGCAAAGCCTCACGATATCCGTTCAGTCAGGATACACGCACTGAATGGAAACGGAAATATCGATCGGATTTGCGAAGGAGACCATACAACCGATCCGTATTACTAAACTGATATTCTAATTAAAAAGTGGGGCAATCATGCAGTACCAGCGATTCCAACGCGTAAGCAAGCCAATCTTCCGGTATCTGTACATATTGTTCCTTGCCGGTGTTTCAGACGTATCCCACGCCTTCGAGTCGGTCATGACATTCGCGCCCGCAAAGTATTCACTGGCAACTGCCGACAAGGGTGAACGCAGGTTTGACCGACAGTCCACCAACACCTATACAGCCGGTTATGAAATGGTCTTTGATACAGGTGGGCTCACCATCTTTCAAACAGGAAACTCGGCCGAAGTACCGGACGCACGTTAAAATGGGCGTCCCCGCAATCCAACGCAACATCCGAAAATGCACCGATGATGTTTTTGTTCTCCCGGTCGGGAATAATATGGCCCCCAAGCAGAATTTCATTGGTCAGGTCGGGATTGATACCCACGAAAAACAAAGTCGTATCCAGATCACCGGCGTCGAGTGTCTGATTGAGTGCCGTATTGACATTTTCATCCAGCTTTTGTGAAGTACTCAAGCCCGCCATGGTGCTGAACACCTCGGGATTCGCTTCATGGTAGCGTAACGGACTTACATTAAAATGGTAATCACCATAATTGTAGGCTTTATCCAATTGTTCATGCGTGATGGTTGAAGGATCAAGATACGCATACACCCGGCCGCAACTTTCGTGATCCTCGAAGGCATTGTCAATATGTTTTGAAACATGTTTATCCGTATCGGAAGAACTGATCGTGTAACCGTTCAAGCCATTAAATTCCCAGGGGTGATCCGAAGCCGAGCCGGTCGGCAACATTGTGTAGGATTCCACTGTTCGTAGTAAAACTTCCATCTGTCCGCCGCAAGTGGCGGCAACTTTATCGCCCGATCCGCCGGGGGACTGGTTGTCACAAGCGACGGTCAATACAAAAAGGAAAATGAGTGCTGTGTTCTTGTTCATGACACCATTCCCATACATCGTTGGATTCCGAGACCATCTTTGCGCCGACGGTCTTATAGACTCCAATTGTATCCAGCTGAATTTGTTATAACTGTGGCTACTTTGTAACGGAACGCAAACACAGGCTAAATGGGCTATTTTTGCGGCATTGTGATTCGTTTATCAGCGCAACGTTTCAATAGCCTGTGGCGGGTGCGCAAGCACGGCGGTCATGGTAACGTAAGCCATTTGCAACGGCACAGGACAACAGCATGGATCACGACACGGTACACAGCGCACCAATATCAGCCTTTGTGGATACGGTTTGGGAACAAAGCATTGTGCCCACCTTGCAGCGTTATATTGAGATTCCCAATAAATCGCCCATGTTTGACGGCCAATGGCAGGAACATGGCTTTATGGACCAGGCTGTGGAACTGGCGACCCAGTGGTGCCGGGAACACGCCATTGAAGGCATGACCATGGAAGTCATTCGACTACCGCAGCGCACGCCACTGCTGTTTATTGACGTTCCCGCCTACCGGTGCGGTGATGGCGATGCCGTGCTGTTATACGGCCATCTGGATAAACAACCGGAAATGACCGGTTGGGACCAGGGCCTGGGACCCTGGCAAGCAGTTTTGCGTGATGACAAGCTATATGGCCGCGGCGGCGCCGATGATGGTTACGCCGTATTCGCATCCTTGACGGCACTCAGCGCGTTACGCAGCCAACAAATCAGTCACCGCCGTGCCGTGATCATCATTGAGTGTTGCGAGGAAAGCGGCAGCTATGATTTACCGTACTATATCGATGCCCTGCGCGACCGTATCGGACAACCGAATTTGGTGGTCTGCCTGGACTCCGGTTGCGGTAATTACAGTCAAATGTGGCTGACAACGTCCCTGCGGGGTATTATCGGCGGTCATTTAAGCGTGGAAATTTTACGCGAAGGGGTACACTCGGGTGACGCCAGCGGCGTGGTTCCCTGCAGTTTTCGTATCGCGCGCCAACTCCTCAATCGCATTGAAGAAGTAGACAGCGGAGCGATTAAGGTACCCGAGTTTCATGCGGACATACCCGAGCAACGCGAGCAGCAGGCTGCATTTGCCGCCCAATTGCTACAGCAGGACGTCGCTCAACGCTTTCCGTTTGTACAAGATGCCCGCCCGAGTTGCGATAATGTACAAGAACTGATCCTGCGCCGCACCTGGCATCCGACCCTGGTAGTTACCGGCGCCGCCGGCTTGCCGGCCATCGGTTCCGCCGGTAATGTGCTGCGACCAGTGACCGGATTAAAATTATCACTACGCCTGCCACCAACCGTCGACGCTGAAATGGCCTCACGGCGTCTTAAAGAAATTCTGGAAGAAGAGCCACCTTACGGCGCCCGCGTGCGTTTTGTCGCGGAAGGGGCTGCCAGTGGTTGGCATGCACCGGCCATGCAAGCTTGGCTGGAGCAAGCCATCCAAAACGCTTCGCAACAATACTTCGGCGCAGCAGCGGTTCAAATGGGAGAAGGCGGTTCCATACCTTTTATGGGTATGTTGGGTGAAAAATTTCCCGCCGCCCAGTTTGTCATTACGGGAGTATTGGGCCCAAAATCCAACGCTCACGGTCCCAACGAGTTTTTACATATTCCCACGGCAAAAAAACTCACCTGTTGCGTGGCACACATTATCATGGAGCACGGCCTGCGGGCGTAATGCCGTCGGCGAGCCGATGCTCGCCGCTGCAATGCTTATCATTTATACCGGTTTATGCAGGTGTAACATGGACCTAAAACGAATAGGCGAACTGCAAGCCGTAAATGCCATAATCCACATTGTCGTAATCCTGATCGGTCCATGCGGTCAGTTGGACCAGGGTGGCTCGTAGCATGGCGGAAATGCTGCTTTTCTCATTAAGGGCGTAGTCCATGCCGAAACCGATGAATACCTCCATACTGCCGTCGCCACTGGAGGCGCCAAAATCCTGCAACTGATCGGCTTTTTTGTCTGCACCGGCATTAAACAGTCCCACCGCCAAACCTGCACGGGATAAAAAAGCCCAGCGGGGTGACAACAAGTAATCGGACTCGGCAAAAATATCAAAATCAAATGCGGTGTCGATGTTACCCGATCCAGAACCCTTAAATCCGGGTACATCCAGATCCTGATCATACTCACCTTTTAATATGCCGAAGCTGACACCACCAAACCAACCATGCTTGGCATTTTCAGAAAGCTTCAGCAGAAATTCGGTGCGCAGCCCAAACAGCGTCATATCTTTGCTTGAACTCACGTGCGTTCCGTCAACCCGGCCATCCAAATCGCCTGACACGGAGCGGATGGCAAATGAAAGGTTTTTCTTGATGGTGAAGCCTTTGGTTTGATCGGCGATCTGCTTGGAAAAATCCGGTTGCGCCAATACCAGTGAACATGGCAGCAACAGTAAAACGACAACAGCGGCGCGTACCGATAGCAACATAATTATTGAAACTCCCTCGTTGTTTTGCGTTATTGTAAAGTAAAACGCTACAATTGCAACGTAACCGCACCGCTCTGGAGAGCGACGTCAATTCGGTAAGAGAAGGAAAATCATGAACTTGCGAACCATCGTCTGGATAATCGCCCTGCTGCCGCCGTTCTCCCCCGCCACTGCCCGGGAATTGACCGTTGATTCCAGCATTACCGAGGTAACCGTCTATAGCGACCGGGCGCTGGTCAGCAGGCAAGCCCAAGTGGAGCTACAGGTGGGTGAACACAGCTACCTGTTCGATAATTTACCCGCCCGCATTGATGGCGATAGCCTGCAGGTAAGCGGTGCCGGTGGAGCCGAATTACGTGATGTCCGGCACAAAACTGTTTTTTTAAGCGATTCCCCGGACCCCACTGTCCAGACCACCAAAATGGAGCTGGAAAAGCTACAGGACAAGCAACGGGAGTTGGCCGATCAACTGGATCAGGCTGAGGCGGCAAAGACCTTTGTCAAAGGCATGACAGCGCATTTGACCAGCAGTTCGGTCAAACAGCGGCCATTGCAATGGGACACCCAAAAATGGCAAAGCATGCTGAATTTCTACCGTGAGAAGCTCGCCATCTTGGACCAGGAAATACGCACCACGCTGGCAAAGCAACGGGATGTAAAAAAGGATATTGAAAGGGTAAGCCGTAAATTGGCGAAGTTGGAGCCTGGAAAACGGGAAAAACACCAAGTTCAAGTGGTTTTACGGGCCAGCAAAGCCCTGCCGTCTGAATTGGTGCTGCGCTATATCGTACATGGCCCCAGCTGGCAACCGGTCTATGACCTGCGGGTAAACGGCAACGGTAAATCCTTGCAATTACAGTACGGGGCCAAAATCCGTCAGAACAGTGGCGAAGACTGGCGGCAGGTTGCCCTACAACTGTCAACGGCCAAGGTCAATGTCAGCGGTACCGCACCGGAACTTCAACCCTGGCGGGTGGCGCCCATGCCACCGCCGGTTCGGCTGCGTCGGCAAGGTATCATGAAAAAGTCCATGTCCAAACCGTCCACGACCAGGGAAGCTGCACCCGCACCCCTCAGACCAACCATCCAGGCACCACCGGTAACCGTGCACGCACAAGCCTCGTCCGTACTGTTTGCAGTCGGCGGCCGCAACACAATTGCCGGCGACAACAATGACCACAAAGTAACCATTGCGCTGCATAACCTGCCTGCACAATTCCGTTATGAAGCGGTACCCAAACTGTCGCCTTATGCCTATCTCAAAGCGAAAATCAACAACAACACCGAATTTCCGTTGTTACCCGGGATCAGCCAGATTTTTTACGACAATCAGTTTATCGCTAAAAGTCGGCTAAAATTTGTGGCTCCCGGCGAATCATTTTGGGCGGATCTCGGCGTGGACGAGTCCATTAAGGTCGAGCGCAAACGCATCAAGAAATATCAAAAAGAGCAAGGTGTTTTCAGCAAGGAAACCCAATGGGTCTACCGCTACGAAATCAACCTTAAAAACCGTAAAGGCAGCCCAGCCAAGCTGATCGTGCATGATCAGTTTCCACTTTCCGGCCACAAGCAAATCAAAGTGGCATTGCTAAAACCCAACTACGTCAAAGACACCGATGGGTTGAAAAAAAACGCGATGAATTTCCTGCAATGGCACCTGGAATTAGCGCCCGGCGCGGAAAAAGTCCTAACCCTTGAGTATGCCGTCAGTTACCCACAGGGCATGGTGGTTCAGGGATTGGAGTAGTTGACTGTATCGGAGCCTGCGGCTGCCAAGGAGCGATGCCACTTTAAGAGCCGCGGTAACACGCACATTCCCGTGCGAGTTACCGCGGGATTCTATCAGCCCTAAGGTTGACCGTGACCATGGGCTTGCGGGACGGCTTCTTTGTTAGCCGCGTCGCCTTCGTCAGGTTTGGCATCATCCCCTTCATCTTTATCTTGAGCGGTTTCCCCCGCGGCGGCATTGACTTGCTCGGTTTTTGACTCGCCATCCTTTTCCGCATTGCCATGGGCATGAGCCGGCGTGGAAGGACTCGCTGTTGCAGCCTCGGTATTGAAGCTTTCCAGCAGTTGCACCTCAAAGACCAACACACTGTTGGGCGGAATTTTAACGCCCGATCCACGTACTCCATAGGCCAGTGCCGAAGGAATAAAAAACTTGTATGTCGCACCGGGTTTCATCAATTGAATGCCTTCAGTCCATCCTTTGATGATGCGATCCAGACGAAATTTTGCCGGTTCGCCCCTATCGTATGAGCTGTCAAACACTTCCCCGTTAATTAACGTGCCTTTGTAGTTGACTTTAACGGATTGGGAAGGCGATGGATGTTCCCCGCTGCCTTGTTTGATCACCTGATATTGCAAGCCGCTTTCGGTGGTCTGGATGCCTTCCTTGTTTTTATTTTCGGCAAGAAATTTTTCGCCATCCCGTTTGGCCTTTTCACCCTGTTCCTTACGTTGTTTGATTTTTTCCCGGGTATACGCCCGAACGGCGTCGCGCATTTCGCTTCGCGTTAATCGTGGTTCACCACCGAGTACGTCTTTGACAGCCAAGGCAACTGCATCGGTATCGTAGTCTTGAAACGCTTCTTTGATTCGCAAGGCCATTTGGGCACCGAAACCGTAGCTGGCTTTTTGGGCCGTGGTTTTCAGCTCGACGGATAATTCAACGATTGCCGCATCCTGGCCTGGGGCTTTGGCAACCGGTGGCGGCGGATTATTTTGCAGCAGAAAAAATACGATGGCTGCGGCAATGGCTACGATGCCGACGGTAACTAAAACCGATCTTGCGTTCATACGCTGTCCTCGTCATACCTAATATGGAAAAAGCGAAACCGCTGAAGGCGGGAAGCGCATACTATACCATAACGCCTATATAAGCCGAGAATGTATTATAGAATTTGTGGTCTTTATCACGAAAGCGGAGCCATTACGACAGGCCGGCTATGGTCTCCAGCCGCAACATGAGATAACACAGGCAATCCTGCCGGACAATATCCAGGTCCAACGTCAACATGGCCGGAATCACCGGTTTGCGCAGTACGATTCGGTCACCGTCTCGCATAAAAAACTGCCCATAGACCTGAGCGCCGCGTTCATCGCGCACATCAAATTCAGCATTGCTGCCAGGACTCAGCTCTGCGATAACTGTATTCGCCGCCAGTTCCTGAAAATTCATAAAATCCAGGCCTTCGCGAAAACGTATATCCGCCTGCCCGCCTACGCTGATGGTGTAATGCGAGGGAACTTTAACCACCGCCAGGCTGTGAAACAAATCAAAATCACGGTTGCGCACATGCTCGCCACCGATTTCTCCGAGTTCCATGACGGCTTGTAAAAATTCCGTGGCCCGACGAATGCCGTGCTGATCACCAACCTTGCCGCATTCAATAGTCAATGCGGCACAAAACGGCAGAAACGCCATGGCTTGGGTACCGTTGGGCCGAAGGGTATACACGATAGTGCGATTGAACATAACCGCCAGCCGCAGGAGTGCCGGGTCCAACCGGTTGATCAAGGCGTAATACGGGTTGAGGCCGGTATTGTTGTGAAAATCCACGCTTATAAAACATCGCCGTTGGCGCATGATTTCGGTAACCTTTGCCGTCATGTCAGCTTCCGGTCCATGCATATTTTCGTGTCCCGGCCATACCCTGTTGTAATCCGGTTGATCGGGAAGGCGGCGTACATTCAAGCGGGCCGCGGCAAGATTACCGACAAAAATGGACAATGCGCGAGGCAACGGTTTGTCACCGTAAAACTGCAGCAGGTTTTGTACGGCCCGCAAGCCCACATCTTCATTGCCATGCAGCATGAGGGAGGCAAACACAGGCTGCTCACGCCGTCCAGGTAGATGGATCAGGCTGGGACCGGGTAATACGGACAACATCTGTTGGGCACCGGCCTGCAAAAAACCGGATGGCAAATAATCAAACTGGTTTAACAAAGTATTCTCTTTGCATGATTCATGCAGCCGACCATTCGCTGACGGGCCGCTGTGATTGCTGATTTTGTTGGTAGGCCATGGTCATGGCCTGCATGTCACGACCGTGCTTGACCACGAATCGTCGCTGCCACGCGGCTCCATTTTGACCGCTTTCCACCCGTCGTTCAATAATACTCAGGTAATAGTCCTGCTCGGGCTTGGAAACCTGCTGATGTTCAAGCCCTTGCCGGGCAAAGGGCAGTAGTTGTCGTAAGATCAAATCCCGAATATTACCTTTTTTACCGTCAAACCAGGTTACAACAGCCTGCAGCCCGAATCGGGCGGCGGCATAAAAATTACCCCTTGCGGTGGTAAACGGCAATGCCAATGCCGGTGATAGACCGGGTTGGTTGGCCAGATACTCGATAAGCCCGTAATAAAATGCCGCATTGGCAATCATATCCACAACCGTCGGTCCCGCCGGCATCACCCTGTGCTCGATGCGCACATGCGGCCGGCCATCCTGGTCAAACCCTATCAGGGGCCTGTTCCAACGCCAAATGGTACCGTTGTGCAGGCGCAGGTGAGGAAGTTGGTCTTCCGGACGCTGCTGCACCATGGGCAACAAAATGGGATAGTGGGACAGGTTTTCCTCGAAGCACTCGACAATACTCTGCCGCACATACCCACTGCCAAACGTCACTCGCTTCACCGGCCCACGCGCCGCACCGTCATAGCCGCCCACATCCACCGATTGTTCAAACAGGGGAATACGCGTTTCCTCCCAAATATCTTTGCCGAACAAATACGGCGAGTTTGCCGATAGTGCAACCAACGGTGCCGACACCATAATGGCCGTATTGTAATAACGGGATGCCTTGTCCACCGGAACCTGGAGATGCAGTTGAAAGGATGTTGCCGCCGATTCCAACATCACATCCTGATGCTGTAAACGAATGTGTTCCTCACCGACAATATCCAACACTAAAGGCCTGCCTTGACGCGATGCAAGCACTTGCTCGTTGAGCGCTTTGTAGCGGTTCATTTCGGACATATTGGCAATATTAAGGTCACTGTGACGAACCGTGGGCAGGATACCAATCATCAGCAACGATAATTGCATTGGCGCCAGGACTTGCTGGCAATGGGTCCAACGGCTGGCCAGTTCCTGCTGTAGTTTATGCAAACCCTGGGAATCAAGTGCTTGCGGTGTTACATTCAGTTCCAAGTTAAACTTGGCCAGTTCCGGCACCACTTCGTCACTGGCGATACGCGCCATGCACTGGGTATTGCGCGGCGCCGGCATCATAGACTGGTCGACTATCCATGCTTCCAACTCCAAACCGGCGATAAAGCGCTTATCGCAAATTCGATGCTGTTCGATCCAGGCGCGTAACAGGGCTGTTTCGCGAATCAGGTGGTATTTGTATTGCTCAAAATCCCGTTTGTTAAATTGAACGTTTGCTATTTCGTCGCCCATGTCTTACCTGATTTGAATGTGCGCATCAGCCATCATAGCGTGCGCCTGCAAGCCAAGCAATGGATCGAATTGACCGACAACCAGCACTTATGCAGCCATACCGATGACGACGGGGTTTGAATGGCCGGATCCGCTTAGCGGGAAAAGCACAAATCGGCCGGTCAAACAAAAAAAATGGACCGCCGTTGCCGAGGCATGCTTGCCCCTTGATATCCAATCGAAATCCTTAATAAAAAGAGGGGGTTGTTTCGTGTTCAATGAACGAATCCGCGTTATCACAATGCTTATTACATTAGCAATGAATATGCCGTTTTTATCCCTTTTGGCGGTGGCAAACTGCCAACAGTCAAGTTACCATGCCTTGCAAGCTACCCAGTCGGAAGATCAGTGATTACCATGAAAACACCAACGACTAGTATGAATCATCTGCCCATGTTTACCGAATTAAGCGCCTCTATTACCGGTGATACCCTGTATGAGTGGTTTCGGCGTGTGCGCAACCGTTCTGAAGCCATATGTGCACCGCTGTGTACGGAAGACTATGTCATACAGACCATGCCCGACGTCAGCCCACCAAAGTGGCACCTGGCCCATGTGAGCTGGTTTTTTGAAACCTTTCTGTTAACACCCTATTTGCAAGGCTACCGTCAACACCATCCCTTGTATGCCCATTTATTTAACTCCTACTATGAAACAGCCGGCACCTTTCACCCGCGACCGCGGCGGGGACTGTTATCCAGGCCCACGGTAAGCGACGTTCTCAAATATCGTGCATGGGTCGACCAACATATGGAAGCCTTGCTGGGCGACAGCGTGCACCCACAGCGTCAAGACGTCGTGTTTCGCACCGTACTGGGCCTCAACCATGAACAACAACATCAGGAATTGATGTATACGGATATCAAACATATATTTTTCAGCAATCCCATGCTGCCAACTTACGGTGCGCCGGCGCAAAGTGCAATGACGGATATCCCTGCGCTACAGTGGTCAGCATTCGAGGGCGGTATTAGCCGGATGGGATTTGAGGAAGACGGTTTTTGTTTTGACAATGAACGTCCCGTGCACAAGGCGTATATTAACCCGTTTAAAATGGCCACCCGCCTGGTCAGCAACGGCGAATACCAGGCGTTTATCGAAAACGGCGGCTACCAACGGGTGGAATGCTGGCTGTCGGAAGCCTGGAAGTATAAAAACGAACACCAATGGCAGGCACCGCTTTACTGGCGCAGGCAGGACGATCAATGGTATGAATTCGGATTGCATGGGCTACACCCCATCAATCCCGCTGCACCGGTAAGCCACGTCAGTTTCTTTGAAGCACACGCCTATGCCCGCTGGGCCGGTCATCGACTACCGTTGGAAGCGGAATGGGAGTTTGTGGCACGGCAATACCCTGTCAGCGGAAATTTTTGCGGCGACCAGATCCTGCAAACCTCACCACCACATACCCAGGGAATGACCCAGCTCTATGGCGATGCTTGGGAATGGACGCAATCGGCTTACAGCCCCTATCCGGGATATCGGCCGTTGAAAGGTACATTGGGAGAATATAACGGTAAATTCATGTTCAGCCAGATGGTGCTGCGCGGTGGCAGTTGTTACACCGACATCGAGCATATCCGGCCCACTTACCGCAATTTTTTCTATCCCAAGGATCAATGGCAATGCAGCGGCATTCGGCTGGCCGATTCAGTTTAACAGGCTGCCGGAACACACCGTTTTCATACCCGCGAGATACTGTTTGGCATCCAAACCGGGGCGTTTCGCTAACATGCCGCCTGAACAGTGTGCATCATTTACCCGAATGACTTGACTCAACATCCTGTTTAGAACCAAATATTCTAATCGCATATCGATACGCGATTGTACGATCGGTTCAAGGCAGACCGAAGTATGACACTGGGGATCGTTTGGAGTGTTTAATTGGCTACGAGAGGATCTGCCGGGCTAATGCTGCCGGGTATCTATCGGCCTGTCGTCAACCCAAGCCTGAAGCAATACGGGGTCGGCCAATTTGCCGAGTACCCGGTAATGGGACGCGGCCAGCGCGGCGGAACTGAGCGCAGGTTCACGGACTACCTGATACGGCGCCAGATACGAGGCGTGCACAAACCAAATGCGGTTGCCGTCATGAACCACAAAACCGGTATGATTATCCAAACCAACCACATACAGACCTTTACCCCATACCCGCACACTTTCGACAAATGCGGGTAGCGATTGACGACGAAACCGCTTAATATATTTTTCCCCAACCAAAGACTGGATAATCCACTCCGAGGGTTGCTGGGCCAGCTTAACCCGTTGAACCTTTAAGCCCGCATCGCGCAGCAAGGTGGATACAAAATAACCGCAAGCAATACTGCCATTTTGCGGAAGTTCAGTATGGCCGTTAAAACTCCAGCGTGTGCCGTACCAGTTGGGTGCTAATTGCCGGAAAACCGCGCGGTACAACAACGCGGCCTGGTCGTTGACACCGAGTGCCGCAGCGTGACGTTTGGATTGGTTTGCCTCGGCTCGTATATCCTGGTAGTTGGATGCAATATTGCCCGCTACAGCGGGCAAAGTCACCACGGCCAGCAGTAAAAACAGGATAACTCTGTTCACGGCACCACCTTTTTGACGTTTCAAATACCAAAGCCACAACGGACATACTTGTGATATTACCGGAAATCCGAATAGTATAACCCAAGTCTTCAGCACTTGGGATAGACACGGATACGCCCGGTATCACAGTACTTGAACACTGGCCCGATGGGGCGTACATTACAAGTGTATCCCGCTGATCACGGCCAGCCGTGATTAACCAATAAATATCCGAGACATTGTGCATTGAACTATGAAAAATCGTTAAGTTTAATTCTCAAGGCTTTGGCGTTCGCCGCTCACAAGCACCGTGATCAGCGCCGCAAAGATGTCGAAGCATCGCCCTATATTAATCATCCTATCGATCTTGCCAACATCCTTACTAATGAAGGCGATGTTCATGATCCCTTGGTTATTTGTGGTGCACTACTGCATGATACGGTGGAGGATACCCAAACCACGGCCGATGAACTGGAGCGCGAATTCGGCCCCACCATTCGCCATATTGTCATGGAAGTAACCGATGATAAAAGGCTGACGAAACAGGAACGTAAACAAGCCCAAATCGAACACGCCGCCCATATCAGCGAACAGGCCAAATTGGTAAAACTGGCCGATAAAATCAGCAATTTACGCGATGTTTACGACCGGCCATCGGCCAATTGGGCGTTGCAGCGACGGCAGGAATATTTTGACTGGGCCAAACAAGTCGTTGACGCCATGCGTGGTGTATCACCCAAATTGGAATCGATATTCGATCAAACCCACGCCAAACGCCCCAAGGCATGAATCGAACAGGTATTGACCTGGGCGGCACCAAAATCGAACTTATTGTACTTTCGCCACAAGGCGAAACTGTGTATCAACAACGGCTGCCAACGCCTCGCGGTGATTATGTCAAGACACTGCACACCATTGCCGAACTGGTGAATCAGGCGCGCGCCTGTAGTGCAGGGGGCACCACGGTGGGGATCGCTACACCGGGCTCACTATCGACAAAGACCGGTAAAATGAAAAACTGCAATTCCACCTGGTTAAACGGCACGCCCCTGCAACACGATCTTGAGATATTGCTGGATTGCCCGGTATGCCTTGCCAATGACGCCGATTGCTTTGCCCTTTCCGAGGCCACCGACGGCGCCGGAGTTCACGCGCAAACGGTGTTCGGCGTCATCCTCGGTACCGGCTGCGGCGGAGGTTGGGTCGTCAACGGAAAACTGATCCAAGGTCCAAACGGTGTCAGCGGTGAATGGGGCCACAATCCGCTGCCCTGGTCCACGGATGATGAACGGCCTGGAGCGGATTGTTATTGCGGGAAAAAGGGCTGCATCGAAACGTTTTTGTCCGGTCCGGGATTAAGCCTGGATCATCAACAGCATGGCGGTGAAAGCCTCAGTGCGAAACAAATCGCCGAGCAAGCCGACCGGGGTAGACAGCCATGCATAACAACAATAGGCAGGTATGCGGACAGGCTCGCGCGCAGTCTGGCCCATGTTATCAATTTCATCGACCCCGATGTAATCGTACTCGGCGGCGGCCTCTCCCGAATTCAAGCGCTATACCGCCTGGTTCCGCGCATTTGGTCCAAGTATGTGTTTTCCGACCAGGTATTGACCCGCTTGCTGCCTCCTCGCTATGGAGACGCCAGCGGGGTGCGCGGTGCAGCCTGGCTATGCTGATCTTGCGCGGCCTCGCCAAGCAACCCGCTTCGCTGCAATGCATCCACAACACAATGAAACAGCGCCCGTTGACGGAACTGACGCTGCGACACGTTGACTGATATTTTGAATTGGCTATCAAATTTTTCCGACAAACCTGCGTAGCCGTGCAAGCGGGGCTTTGGATGGGCAGGTGCAGGCCAAATTCGCAACTGTTGATTTACCAATGTCTTAAGCCGCAACGTTGACCCCTATTCTGGATGGGAGCTAATTAATTAGTTATAGTTAATTAATTAATCGCCAACTTTCCCAACGGCGAGCCCTCCATGGCCTGTTGTGTATAAACAAACTTCAACAACACCAGAAGATCGGTGTCAGTGGCCCGTGTTAATGCCTGCTCCAAAAAATTTTCGACTTTTCGGTGACGAATGTCGGACAGAGCAGTTAAAGCCGCGCATTGACTGCTCAAATCGCCTTGTTCGTAAACGTAAATCAGTCCGTCAATCAATTGCGGGCTGAAAAACGTCTGGGCAAGCCGGGCACACCAATAGCGTATAGCGGGACACTGGCTGTAGAGTGCTTCATTGAGATGGTACAATACGATGTCACGATCAACTTCCAACAAGATGTTTTCAATCGTGGTGTAAATTCCCATATTACTGTAATGGCCGAAACAATTTAGAAAAACCGGAACACACGCTGGATCGGGATGGCACTGAAAATAGTAACTGGCTTCATGAAAGTAGCGAATAATCTTTCTCAGTTCATTTTCCGCCCGGATCGGTTGATGTGTTGTCAAAAAGACCAACGCTTGGTTTTTATCCATGATTTATGCATCCCTGTCGGCACCCGTTATCGAAATCAGTGCGATGATTAAAGCAATCAGCAAGTTCCATGCCGAGCGAATAAGCGACTGTTTTATCGGAACTTTGTATATGCTTTGCCTGTATCCATTGGCGCATGTGTAAAAAAAACAGACAACATTGCCGCCCTCCCGGCAAGCACGGCAAGCACGGCACGCCCGACTGGCCCGGTTAGGTTTCGCCGAGCTTGGTTAGCAGTGCGCACGAACTGCGGCGAAGGCACAAGCAGGTGCCGCTTACGGCGCGAAAGATGCGTACTTGTATGCCGAGGAGGGCTCGCAGGGAGTACGTACTGAAAAACAAGCTCCGAACAAGCCGTAGTAGATCATTTATGACAAAGCCGAGCTAGAGCGACCTTGAAATAGGACGATAAAATGAACATCGCCGCGGTCCATCCCTCCAAAGGATGTATACGACCGACTCATGCCACACCGTCGAAAGGATATCCGCATGCATCGAGTACTCGTTTTAGGCGCCGGTAAAATCGGTTCACTTGTCGCCACGCTGCTAGCCACAAGCGGCCATTATGAGGTGGTCTTAACCGATCGCCAGCAACCGCAATCCTTACCACCAACCGATCCCGGTAATCTGACCTTTTCCCTACTTGATGCCCAGGACAACGCCCAACTGGATAAAATCATGGGTCAGACATTCCAGGCCGTCATCTCCTGCCTGCCCTATTACTGCAACGAGCGAGTCGCCGAATACGCCAAAAAGCATCAGCTACACTATTTCGACCTGACTGAAGATGTCAGTGTAAGCCGTAATATCGAAAAAATCAGTCAAAACGCATCCACCGCGTTTGTACCACAGTGCGGGCTGGCACCGGGATTTATCAGCATTGTCGCCAATAATCTTATCAACCGGTTTGACGCGATAGACACGGTCAAAATGCGGGTGGGCGCGCTACCGACCAATCCCAATAACGTGCTGAAATATTCGCTGACCTGGTCCACCGATGGCCTGATTAATGAATACGGCAATCGCTGCTTCGGCATTGAAAATGGCGACATGACCGAACTGTTACCCTTGGAAGGCTATGAAACCATCAGTATCGACGGGCTGCTGTACGAAGCCTTTAACACCTCCGGTGGCTTGGGTACACTGGCCCAGACCTACGCCGGACGGGTCCGGCATATGACTTACAAAACCATGCGCTACCCCGGTCACTGTGAAAAAATACACTTTTTAATGGAAGACCTCAAACTCAACAATGATCGCGATACCCTCAAACGCATACTAGAAAATGCAGTTCCGAAAACCAAACAGGATGTGGTCTTGATTTATGTGTCTGTCAATGGCTGGCAACACGGGGAACTGTATGAAGAGAATTATGTAAAAAAGATCTACCCGCAATCCATTCACCAGCAACCATGGTCGGCCATCCAAGTGACCACCGCCGCGGGCGTATGCGCGGTAGTCGACATCGTATTGGAGGAAACAGACCAATACCAAGGTTTTGTACGTCAGGAAGTCATAGCGCTTGACGAATTTCTCGTCAACCGGTTTGGGCGGTATTATAGTTGACAGGGTTCTTTGGCCATGGCAAGGGAGAGACGGCTATGGATATTCTTCAGCAGTTGCAGATTCAACCGGTTAATGCCGGTGCGGCCGCCGGCGGGCATTGGTTATCCTGCGGCGGCCGCACCCTGGCGTCGATCAACCCCGCCAATAAGCAACTTTTAGCCAAGGTCGAATGTGCCGATGACGACGCCTACCGGACAATAATTGCCGGCGCCGCTCGTGCCGCGACCACTTGGCGTAAGGTACCCGCCCCCAAACGCGGTGAAATTGTTGCGGAACTGGGACAATTATTGCGTCGATACAAAGATCCGCTAGGAAGTTTGATCGCCCTGGAAATGGGTAAAATCAAAGCTGAAGGTGACGGCGAAATTCAGGAAGCCATTGATATGGCGGATTTCGCGGTTGGCCAATCCCGTATGCTGTATGGCAAAACCATGCATTCCGAACGCCCTTACCACCGCATGTACGAACAATGGCATCCACTGGGCGTCGTGGGAGTCGTCAGCGCATTCAATTTTCCGGTTGCCGTGTGGGCCTGGAACGCCATGATCGCCGTCATGACCGGCAATACCGTGGTTTGGAAGCCATCCAGTAAAACGCCGCTGTGCGCCATTGCTGTTCAGCATTTATGTCAAACCGTCATGGCAAAACACAGTGTTGAAAACATCTTTTCCCTGTTTGTGTCCCCTGGCAAGGCGCTGGGTGAAACATTTATCAATGATCGCCGTATAGCCTTGATTTCCTTTACCGGATCCTGTTCCACGGGCGAACACGTGGCAACCACGATAGCATCACGAATGGGTAAAAGCCTGCTGGAACTGGGCGGTAACAATGCCATTGTCGTGGACGAAAGCGCCGATCTAAAACTGGCCGTACCGGCTATCGTTTTTGGCGCGGTGGGCACGGCCGGCCAACGCTGCACCAGCACGCGACGGCTTATCGTGCATGACTCCATCCTTGAACCGTTGATGCAGTCCTTGTGCCATGCTTATGCACAAATTCCGGTTGGTAATCCTTTGGATAACCGAACGCTTATGGGCCCGCTCATCGATCAACACGCGGTCGATGCGTTCCGCCAAACCGTCACCGACATTACGGCAGCAGGCGGCGAGATCCGAAGCGGCGGTCAAGCACTGGACAGCGAAGGTTTTTTTGTGCAGCCTACATTGGTTAAAGCCGACAACAGTTGGCCGATGGTACAACGGGAAACATTTGCGCCCATTTTGTATGTCATGGGCTACCGGCAATTTGATCAAGCCCTGGCAATGAACAACACCGTGGCCCAAGGGTTGTCGTCGGCACTGTTCACTCGAAACCTGCAACACGCAGAACAATTTCTGTCGTCGCTTGGCAGTGACTGCGGCATAGCAAACGTGAATATCGGCACCTCGGGCGCGGAAATCGGTGGAGCCTTCGGCGGTGAAAAAACCACCGGCGGCGGTCGTGAAGCCGGTTCCGACGCGTGGCAAGCGTATATGCGCCGACAAACCAACACCATCAACTGGAGCGACGAGTTACCATTGGCACAAGGTATTCGTTTCGATCTACCGCCTGCCTGATCTGGCATACCACGGCAGGCGGCCTGATGATGCACCATCCGTTTGAGTCATAAAAATCCAAATCCATATGGCGACAGACCTTGAATAATCCGGGGTGTTTGTCGCTATAAACACCGGCGTGTTTATTAACGGTGCAGAGGTGTGGCGATGGAATTTCGCGATATGTTACGTTTGTTGGCAGGTAAAGACGGTTCGGATTTATATTTACTGGTCAATGCCCCGCCATGCGCGAAGTTTCAAGGTCAACTGACACCGATCAACAGGGAATCGCTCAACGCCCAACGTATCAAGGAAATTGCCTACAGCCTGATGAACGATGAACAAATTCAGGCTTTTGAGCAAAAACCGGAAATGAACCTGGCCGTTTCGGAGCAAGGCGTCGGCCGATTCAGGGTCAATATCTACAAGCAGCGCAACCAGATTGCCTTGGTGGTTCGCAACATCAAAACCGATATTCCCACCGTTGAACAATTGGGCATTCCCCAAATATTAACCAAGGTCATTATGGCCAAACGTGGTCTGGTGTTGTTTGTGGGTGGAACCGGGTCCGGAAAATCCACCTCCCTGGCGGCACTGATCGACCACCGCAACAGCAACAGCGGCGGTCATATCATTACGATTGAAGACCCGGTGGAATTTGTACACCCGCATAAAAAATCCATCATCAGCCAGCGGGAAGTCGGGGTGGATACGGAAAACTTTGAAGATGCACTCAAAAACACCCTACGCCAGGCGCCGGATGTCATCCTGATTGGTGAAATACGCGATCGCGAAACCATGGAGCATGCCATTGCGTTCGCCGAGACAGGTCATCTGGCTATTTCCACATTGCATGCCAATAACGCCAACCAGGCATTGGACCGGATCATTAACTTTTTTCCCGAGGAACGCCGCAACCAACTTCTCAATGATTTGTCTTTGAATATGCGTTCCATTGTTTCTCAACGCCTGGTACCCACGGTGGACAATAAACGCACCGCCGCCATTGAGATTCTGCTTAACACACCGCGGGTCGCCGAAATGATCAAGCGGGGTGAAGTCGGTGAAATTAAAGAAGTTATGGGCAAAAGCGAAGCCGCCGGCATGCAAACTTTTGACCGTGCTCTCATTAAACTGGTGGAACAGGGCAAAATACGTTTTGACGAGGCCTGCCGAAATGCCGATTCAGAAAACAATGTACGTTTGCAGTTGACCCTGGGTAAATCGGATGGCAAAGCGGATAAGTCGGGGCTCAGCCTGGTGGACAAAGAACAAGCCGCCGATGAAAACGAAAATCTCGGTCAAGATCCCGGCGCCATGGGCGTCGGTTTTCAGCACACACCTAAACAACCAAATTTATAAGTATATTGCCGGCGTTGCCGATTACTTAAATAAGATTGGAATTAAATTGAACCGTTGTGTGTCAAACGGAAAGGAGCAGGAAACCACCATGGATAGCTTTTCCCCTCACAGCGAGGTGAGCTATGAATAGCAGAGTCATTTGCTTATGGATATTGTTGGGTGCATGCAGTCACGCGTATGCTTTCGAACAACTGGTTTACCAAAGCAACCCCCAGCAACAATGCTTTGCCAAGGCTATGATCGGCATGGATTCGGTCATCAACGCATCGTTCGGCGTACCACCTGAACACGCACTGGATCTGGTTATGCCCAGCGGCAACATCAATGCACTCGATGATCCAAGCGCCATGTCCATGCTTAAAGTTATTCTCAACGCCTACCTCTGGAAAAACAGTCCGCACAGTTACGCGGTCAACGTTTTTTATGACTGCGCACGTACACAAGGTATGGACCAGCAATTTACAGCCCGCTCAACTGTTGATCGAAACCAAACGTATGGCGGCGCGGATTAATCACGACGGATACCCCGGCGAGTCGATGGCGGCAGGTATTCGCCTGTTTCCATTTAAGATTTTGCCGGAATTTCCGATAGTCTATACATGCCCGCGTACCACAGGAGCTTGACATGATTCGTGCCATCATGACCCTATTATTTCTGGCGTTAACTTGGCCCTGCATTGCCGCGAACATCAACCCCGGATCAACCCGTTTTAATTTTAATTTTCAAACCGACCAATCACGGCCGCAGCAGGTCGCCAGTGAGGATATGCTGCAGTTTCGCGAAGCATGCATTCAAAAAGCCGAATATGGTGAACAACTGGCTCTCAAAAAAATGCACGGCAAACCCCTACGGGATGTGTTGAGCGCAATCGCCGTCACATACACCGACAAGGACGGGCATACCTCGCGCTTGCCTAACTATATCGTTGTGGAAATGAAACGTCTGGCCAGGGATGCTTACCGGCTTAAGTATCGGGAACCCGCCGATCTCGACGAATTTGTTCTGGATTTGTATCACAATTGCTTATACAACGGCTGGTAATGAAACGGTCGATTATTCCGCGACACGCTTGATAGAGTCGTCCAACGCCGGCACATGGAATGCCAAGCCTTCCAGCACTCCGGCGCTGTAATTTCCATTCATACGCAGGTAACCGCCCGCGGCGCAATATAACCGATTGGTATAACCGTTCTCCCGCGATTGCCGTTGTGCCCGAAGGCGTACATCATCGGTGGCATTGGCAACCAGAATGCTTTTGATGCCGCTGGTAAGCACGCTTAAGTCATTGCCGCTGTCACCGGCAAAAAGTGTCATATGTTCGTCGATACCCTGCTGCGCTGATAGAAACCGAATAGCTTGCAATTTATCCGCCGCCACCGGTAACAGATCCAATAATCCTATATGTAGCGTCTCATCAACACTATAGATAACATTACAGGCCAGCTTTTGCGCTTCGATCAATGATCGCAATTGGTCTACCGGCTCTATCGTATCGGGATCGATATAGTAACTGAGTTTATACGGACTTTGCTTTTCCGCTTCCTGCATACGCCACGCATATTGCCTTGCAAGCTTTTGCGCAAGGGCTTCGAGCGCGTCGCGTTCCCAGTCCTGTTTCAACCGATCCAACCAATCACCGTGGGCATGCCATTGCCCATCGGTCACCCGGTACACTTCGGTGCCCACGTTACCAATGGCGAACGCGGGTTGCGGTAATTGATGCGCCTGAATCGCCTCCTGCATGAGTTGTTTATGCCGTCCGCTGACATAAACCAGGTTGACATGCCCACCACGACACAAACGCCTGAATATTGGGCGCGCCTGCGGACTCTCCGGTTGATCCCCGTTGGGAATAAGCGTGCGATCCATATCGCTGAACAACCAAGCATTGTGTTGCCATATTGACACTTCAATTTCCTCCGCCTTTCATATATGCTGTAAACCTGTTAACTGTTAACTGTTAAGGAAGTATTGTAAAAAGCCGGTGAGCACAAATCAAACGGAGGGGTTTCAACCTCCCAATTATAACGACAATAGTCTTTATAACCTAATGCATTCCATTTTGGCCGCGCTGGAATCGGCGCAAAATGATTTGCGTCCGTTAGCTGCCCTGCCGCCGGAACAATTAGCCGATGCCCGTAATATTGTGTTTTTTCTCGTTGATGGATTCGGCTATCACTATTTAAGGAATCAAACCGGCAGTTTTCTGAATAAGCTGTGTAGCGGCAGTATTGACAGCGTATTTCCATCCACCACGGCCAGTGCCATTACCACGGTGATGAGCGGTTTGTCTCCGCAAACGCACGGCATTCCCGGCTGGTTTACTTATTTCAAGGAAATCGGCGGAATCGTCGCCACCCTTCCCTTTCGAATCCGTGGTATAGGTAACCACTTGGTGGATAAAGTCGACCCCCGTGATTTGTTCGGTAACCATTGCATGTTTACACAGAGCAAACGGGCCTCTTATGTCGTGACACCGGAACACCTTGCCGATTCCGCTTATTCAAGAGTCATGTGCGGCCCCGCTCAACGTATCGCTTACCGTGACCTGGATCATTGTTTTAGTCAACTTAACAGTCTGATCCATCACCGCGACAAAAAATATGTTTACGCCTATTGGCCGGAATTCGACAGCCTCTGCCACAAATTTGGTGTACACAGTCACCAGGTTCAAGAGCACTTTGACTTGTTGGATCGTTCTTTTGAAAATTTTTTCTCCTTGGCCGCACAATCGGACACAGCCATGATCATCAGCGCCGATCATGGTTTCGTTGACACCTCACCGTCACAAACCATTCACTTGCGCGATCATCCAAATCTAGCGCAGTGTCTGACCATGCCTTTATGCGGCGAACCGCGCACGGCGTACTGCTACGTACGCGGCAAATACCATACCCAGTTTGAACAATACATTGAGGAAAATTTTAGCGACCGGATGGCCTGTTGTGACAGTGCATCGCTGCTGGAACAGGGCTATTTCGGCTGTGGTCCAATACACGACCGCTTTTACGACCGGATTGGCGACTACACCTTGATCATGCGCGATCACTATGTCATCACCGATCAGCTTTTGAGCGAACAAGCCTTTAACATGATCGGAGTGCACGGTGGCCTGCACGATCATGAACGGGAAATACCATTGATTGTTGCACGACTTTAACGGCTTGACTCACAGACCTTCCAAGTACCCAGTGGGCCGTAAACAAAGACGCGCTTCGAACGGCCGCGCCCTTTTTTCACTGCCAAGGCAGTGACAGCCTATTCGTAGCTTGATTATTTTAGTGGTTTCCGTACAAAACCTTCAATGGAGTTGTTATCATGGCTCTGAAATCCATAAAGGTTTTTCTGATCGCTTTTATCGATGATGCCACTCGGGTCATTCCGCATGGCG
>Ga0114931_10001121_pt1 | contig 34133 bp, 25 predicted proteins | sample 2SBtaG_FD_89579 | JGI IMG/M metagenome (GOLD analysis project Ga0114931, IMG submission 89579) | Deep subsurface microbial communities from Kolumbo volcano to uncover new lineages of life (NeLLi) - 2SBTROV14_V59a metaG | ecosystem: Environmental > Aquatic > Marine > Volcanic | place: Kolumbo...
ATTTCCTGACCAAGCCGGTGCACAAGCTCGAGCTCGTCACGCGGGTGAAATCCCTGCTCCGCGTACGGCTGCTCAAGAAGCAGCTCGACGAGACACTTAAGCGTGTGCAGCGGCTGGGCGACGAAGGCGCCGGGATCGATTGAAGTATTGATGTCATTTCCATCAGGTTGAACTCGCTATCAGTGCGCGCAAAAAAACCGCGAGCGACGGTCCGTCCCACCAAGCACGCGGCCGTCGCTCACGGGAGCAAAGAGAGCAGGATGTCGGGCCCCCGGGTTACCTCGGGTGATCACCCGCAATGCGCGTCACGATCGCCGGGGTGTCGCCCGGGCGCTCCCAGCTATGCTCGGCGACGCGCGGCGACGAGGCGTGGAGCAGGTGGTCGAGGTACAGCGACAGCGCCTTGGGCCGGAACTGCACCAGGTATTCCGACTTGGCCGTCGGGTTGATCGTCTGGATGCGGTCGAGCAGTTGCTCGCGCGTCAGGCCCCTCGGCTCGGCGTCTGGTTCGTGCAGATGCGCGTTGCGGCGGTGGTTGCGGAGGAAGGCGGGTGCGACCATGAGCGGGGGCTCCGGATACGGGTGACGTGCCCTGGGGTGGCGCTCCGCGCATCAACTCCGAAACCGGCTCCGCCGGAACCTCTCCCATCGACCCGGGCGCCAAACGAGCGTGATCCGATAACGACCGCGGACGTTGCCGCCCCCCACCCCCCTGACGTCCCCCCGGTGACGATCGCCTACCCTTGCGCCCCATGCTGATCCTCCGAATCCCACCCAGCCCGGGCCCCGATGCGGCTCTGACAATCGCCAGCGCCGCCGGCGATCCGACTTCACTGGGGCTGTCCATGCGCAACCCCATTGCGCCGGGCGAATCACCCGGCGCCTGGATCGACGGGCGACCCGAAAACGTGACCCACCTGATCGCCTGGACGGGCACGCTTGATGACGAACTGTTCGGGCGCGAGAACCCGCAGACGTGGCTGGGCCCGGGACGCGAGGCGCTGCTCGGGTTTCTCGCCGAGATCGCCCCGCTGCTGATCGAACGCGGCGCCGGGCTGCTGCTGCGCCCCCACTGCCGGCATGTGCTGGGTGATGCGACGACGGCGCGTTCGTTTCTCGACACGCTCGATCCGAACTTCCCCGTCGGGCTGGCGCTCGACCCGGCGGCGATCCTCGAGCCCGAGATGTGCAAGGCCGGCGCCGACCACTGCCGGCGGACCTTCGAGATCCTCGGGCCGGTGTCGGATCTGGTGATCCTGAGCGGGGCCGAGGCGGTGGAGGGCGGCGTCGGGCCCGTGCCGCTGGGCGAGGGGGCGATCCAAGGCGATCTGCTGGTGGATCTGTACCGGGCGCACTGCCGACCCGAGACGCCGGTGGGGCTGCTGGATGAGGATTTTGACCGACAGGTCACGATGCTGGGTTGAGGCTCTACAATGGCCCGACACCACGCAACGAGACCAACCCCGATGACCACCGAACCGACACTCGACCACCCGACCTTCGCCATCTGCCGCGAGGCGTTCCCGGGGAGCAAGTTCCGGGCGACCGAGTTCCGGGGTCAGTCGACGCTGATCGTCGAGCCCGGATCGCTGCACGAGGTGATGGCCTTCCTGCGTGATGATCCGCGGTGCGGGTACGACTTCCTGTCAGACGTCGTGGGGATCGATTACCAGGGCTACCCGGCGGCGACGATCGGGCGCTTTGCGGTGGTCTACAACCTGTGCAGCACCGAGCGCACGGACCGGTTTTTCGTCAAGATATTCCTCGACCCGAGCATCCCAACGGGCGGCATCGAAGAGGATCCGGCGCTGTACGTCGCGAGCGTTTGCGACCTGTGGCCGGGGGCGGAGTGGCGCGAGCGGGAGGTCTTCGACATGTTCGGCGTGCGGTTTCACAACCACCCGGACCTTCGCCGAATCCTGACATGGAAAGAGTTCCCGGCGCACCCGCTGCGGAAGGACTACCCGGTGCGCGTGCGCGGCGAGCGCGAGCATTACCAGGTTGTGGATCGGACGGACACGTAGAGCGCAAACTCGCTTATGGGCATGTCGTTCCGAACGCGCCGATGAGGACGCCGAGGTCGGCCGTGTCCACGACGCCGTCACCGTTGATGTCGGCCGGTGAGCATGTCGTCGGGGCGCAGATGCGAGCATTGAAGAAGTAGGCGGAGCCGGATTGACCCTGGCCGAAGGGGCAGTTGGCCGCATCACCTCCGGGGCAGGCGTCGTCGTCAGAAGAGGCGCCGACGATGGCGATGACGCCGCTGATCGCGGCGGTTCCGAAGAGATCATCGGCGGCTCCGTCGCTGGGAACAAACTTGGCGAGTTGCTGCCCGGTGATGAGATCGAAGAGATAGGCGGTCCCGGAGCGCAGTGCGACCGGGCTTGCCCCAACCGCCGCGATCACGGCGGTGGTCTCGCTGATGGCGACGCCCCCGGGGCCGAGCCCGCCGAACCAATCCCCTGCGGCGGCGTCATCGGGGGTGATCTTGGCGATCTGCACGCCGGTGGTGGTGTCGAAAATATAAGCGGCTCCGGAATCGACGCCGTTGGCGTCGGCGAGTCCCGCGCCGACGATGGCGATGGCGCCGCTGATGTCGACGCTGGCGCCGAATCTGTCCCCGGCGGCGCCATCGGCTGGCAGGAGCTTGAAGAGTTGGGTTCCGGTCTTGGTGTCGAAGAGGTAGGCCGCGCCGGAATCGGCGCCGTTGTCGTCGTCACCGTCGGCTCCAACGATCGCGGTCGTCCCGTCGATAGCGACACCGGCGCCGAACCGATCTCCGGCGGCGCCATCGGTAGGGGAGAGTTTGAAGAGTTGGAGACCGGTGGTGGCGTCGAAGAGGTAAGCCGCGCCAGAATCCGCACCGTTGTCATCTTTGAACCCGGCTCCAACGATCGCGGTCGTCCCGCGGACTCCGACGGAGATTCCGAACTTGTCGTCAATAGCGCCGTCCGTCGCGGTGAGTTTGAAGAGCTGGGCGCCGGTGGTGGTGTCGAAGAGATAGGCGGCGCCGGCGGTGAGGTGGGTGGTGCTGATCCCGGGCGCGCCGACGACGGCGGTGGTCCCGTCGATCCCGACGGCGGTGCCGAAGAGATCGAACGTGGCCCCGTCGGAGGCGAGGAGTTTGAACGTTTGCGTCCCGAAGACGGCGTTATACAAATAAGCGGACCCGGAGGCGGGGCCGTTGTCGTCGTCACCACTGGCGCCGAGGATGGCCGTGAGCCCGGAGACCGCGGTTGCATCACCGAAGAAGTCCGCCTCTGCCGTGTCGGCGGGGACGACCTTGATCTCTTCGTTGACGGTCGCTGCAGGAGCGGCTCCGGGGCCGGACGCGATCACAATCGCGGCGGCAGCGGTGAAGGTGACGGAAAAATAATGAGTTCGCATGGTTCTCTCCCTCGGTGAACTCGGCGCCCGGCTTGAGATGGAATACGGCCTGTCGGCGGACGGGCCGACCATGATCAACCCTCCCCCGTGATTGGATTGGTCGTCAACAGCTCCGCGACGCGATGCGATGGCCTGGATATGTCATAGCGCCGTTTTCACCTGCCGGCCAGCGCGACCGGCGCCGATGCCAGCCCATCACCGCGCAGGCCTTTTTTTATCGCCGGTGGCATTGTTGTCTGAAATGGAAAGAATAGGGCGAGCGGTCAGATCGACGCCTGCTTCCGGCTCAGCGCCCTCACCCGCTCATAACACCCCACCACAATCTCGATCGCCTCATCGATCTCGGCGTCGGTCGTGTGTCTCGACAGGCTAAAGCGGACGGAGCTGCCCGCGCGGATCTCGGAGCAGCCGATCGCTGTCAGGACCGGTGAAACCGAGATTGAACCAGATGCGCACGCCGAGCCGCCCGAGGCGCACAGGCCGCGCTCGCTCAGGGTCAGCAGCATGATCTCGGCCTCGGCGTCTGGGAACGCGATGTTGGTCGTGTTCCACAGGCGCGAGCCGGGCGCCGTCGGGCCGTTGACGGTGGCGCCCTGGATCCGGACAAGGATCGCCCGCTCAAAGCGGTCGCGAAGCGCGGCGACCGCCTGCGGGTTGTTCGGGTCGTCCATCCACTGCTGCGCGATCATCGCCGCGACGCCAAGCCCGACGCACCCGGAGGTGTTCTCGGTGCCTCCCCGGCGGCTGCGCTCCTGCGAACCGAAAAAGATCGGCGCCAGGGAAATGCCCTTGCGGATATAGATTGCGCCGACGCCCTTGGGCCCGTGGAACTTGTGCCCGCTGAGCGTGCACATGTCGATCGGGACACGGCCGACATCGGTGGGCATCTTGCCAATCCACTGGGTGGCGTCGGAGTAGCAGATCACGCCGCGCTCGTGGCACGCCCGGGCGATGCGTTCGATCGGGTGGATGGCGCCCGTTTCGTTGTTGGCCCACTGGATCGCCACGAGCGCGGTGCGCTCGTCGATGAGCGTCTCGACTGCGACGGGATCGACGACGCCCTGATGATCGAGCGGCGCGAGGACCACTTGCATGTTGTGCTCTTCGCGCATGGCTTGGCACAGGGCGCTGACGGCGAAGTGCTCGACGGCGGTGGTGATGATGGTGTCGCGGCCGGTGTTCCGAGCCAGGGCGCAGGCGCCCCGGATGGCGGCGTTGATGGACTCGGTGCCCCCGGAGGTAAAGACGATCTCGGCGGGGCGGGCGCCGATGAGTTCGGCGACCTGCCTCCGGGCGATCTCGACCCTTCCCTTGGCGCGCTGCCCGGGGCGGTGGATGGAGGAGGGGTTGTGCCAGAGCTCGGTGAGCATCTGCGCCATCGCGCCGACGACGGCCGGCTCGGGCTGGGTGGTCGCGTTGTTGTCGAGGTAGATCATGGGGCAGGGGCGCTGGAAAACAGCACCTCTATCTTATCTGGAGCGGGGGCGCGGCTAAAGGATTGATCTGGAAAACAGGCGATCAACGGACTACGACATCGCTTATACAGACTGTTCATTTCCGCTCAGGAGTTGCCAAGGAGCAGCTTCTCGATGACCTGCCGGACCGTGGCGCCGCTCTCGTCTCGGGCGTGGCCCGGGACGCCCACGGGGGCGAGGATGCCGAAACCGAGGCCCAGGTGCATGAGCAGCCAGGCGGTGATCTCGGGCGAGAGGGTGGTGGTGACCTGCCCGGCTTCCTGCGCCCGGACGACCTCGCTGGCGACGAACTTGTGCAGGGCGGCCATGTGGCGCTGGAGGGCGCTGCGGATCTGCTCGTCGTTGATCTCGGTCATCGCCTGCACGATGACGCGGTAGACGCCCTCGCCCTGGTCGGTGACCATCGGGTTGGCGCCGATGAGGCGGCGGAGGCGCTCGGCGGGGTTGGGGGCGCCTTCGAGGTGCCGTTCCCAGGTCTGGATGGTCTGCTCGCCCGTGCGGTCGATGAGCGCGATGAACAGCTCGCGCTTGGAGTTGAAGTGGCGGTAGATGATCGGCTCGGTGACGCCCGCGGCCTTGGCGAGCAGGGCCGTGGTGGTCTTTGAATAACCGCGCTCGCCGAAGAGCTGGGCGGCGGTGTCGAGCAGTTGCTCTCGGCGCTGGGCGGCGGGCAGACGGGACATCACGGGTCAAGGTACCCGATTCGTCCCGTGGTTGTCGGGCGATGAGCCGCGCCGCAGCGGTTGCTCATCAGGCCGGCATGATCGCCCTGTCGCGGCGCGCGCGGGCGGGACGGGGTCGTACCCGGAGCCTCCCAGGGGGTGGCATCGGAGCACCCGGCGGAGAGTAAGCCACGTGGCTCTGGCGGGGTTGTGCTCGTGGTAGGCGTCGAGCGCGTACCGGCTGCAACTCGGGTGGAACCGGCAGTGCCCGCCCATCAGCGGCGAGAGCAGCACGCGGTAGGCGAGGATCAGCGCAACAAACGGCGCCGACAGCAGCCTTGCGAGCAGACCGGGGCCCGGGCCTGTGGCGTTTGGGTTAGGCATCGCGCTGCCTGTCTTTTCGCTTGGCCCAGGTCTTGTCGGCCGCGAGCCGGGCGTCTAGCAGCAGCCGGCGGTACTTGGCCATCATCAGTATGTCGTGCGGCCGGACGGCGACGACCAGGTCGTAGCCTCCGGGCGTCTCGCGCTGCTGGAGGCGGAAGGCCTCGCGGAGGCGCCGTTTGATCAGGTTGCGCTTGACCGCGCCGCCGACGCGCCGGGGGATGCTGAGCCCGAGCCGGCAGTGCTCGAGCCCGTTGGGCCTGACAAAGAGCAAGAACGGCCCCCGGCCCTTGCGGACGCCCTCGTTGAACACCGCCTGGAAGTCGCGCGAACGGGAAATCCGGTGACGCTTGCGGAACGTCAGGGGCTCGGCGCCGGGTTGTGCGGGGTTGGTCGCCATCGCTGGTCTATGTAAGGCGCCGGGTCAGGGGCCGAGCAAGCGGGCGTGCTGGAATCCCGGGATCCGCCGGGTTTCGTTGAGGCGGCGAGGCCCCCAGGCCGGGCGCTGGATCGCGTTCAGGTGTTCTCGGCCAGCGCTTGCTGGTAACGACGCAGGAGCCGGCTGCGTGTCATCAGGCCCAGGACGTTGCCGCTGACAGGGCCCTCGGCGGTGGTGGTGACCGCCAGCGAGGAGACATCGAAGCGGCTGAACTTGTCGAGGACGGTGTCGAGCGATTCATCGAGCGTGATGGTGGGCAAGTCGGTGCGCATCAGCTCCTCGACGAGCAGCAGCGGGATCGCCTCGGGCTCGAGCAGGGCGGTGCGGATGTCCTGACCCACGACCATGCCCAGGTAGCGCCCGGAATCATCGGCGACGACAAAGTCGACGATCTTGTAGGTGTGGTTCAGCTCGAGCAGCCGTGAGACGGGGTCCATCGGGAGCACGGTGGTGTGCGGGATCAGCGGGACGGAATCCGCGGGGATCCGGCGCAGGATCGTCGAGTCGGCGGCGGTCCCGAGGAGCATGCCGCGGCGGCGCAGCTTGAGCGTGTAGATCGAGTCGCGGAGCATCAGCTGCGCGACGACGACCGAGAGCACCGCGGCGAGCATGATCGGCAGCAGGACGTACACGTCGCGCGTGATCTCGAAGACGATGAGGATCGCCGTCAGCGGCGCGTGCGTCGAGCCGGCGACGACCGCGGCCATCCCGACGAGCGCGTACGTCGCCGGCGACCCGCCCGAGGGGATCAGCCCGAGCGCATCGAGCGTCAGGCCGATGATCGACCCGGCGGCGGCGCCGATGAACAGCGACGGCGCGAAGATGCCGCCCGAGCCGCCCGAGCCGAGCGTCAGGCACGTCGCGATGGCCTTGCACGCGAGCCACAGGGCGATCACCAGCATCGCCACGTGGTCGACCCCGAAGGTCCCCGGCGCGAGCATGGACCGGATGGTGTCGTAGCCGTTGCCGAAGAACGAGGGGACGGCGTTGGGGCCCTCGGCCTGCGTGTGCCCTACGACCTTCAGGTAGAAGATGCCCAGCCCGCCCAGCAGGGCGGCGCCGATCACGGGTTTGATGATCGGGTGGATACGCATCTCGTCGAAGAGGTCCTCGGTCCAGTAGAGGAACTTGATGAACCCGACGGCGATGAGCCCGCAGAGGATGCCGAGCATCGCGTAGCTGGGCAGCTCCATGAACGTGAACTTGTAGTGCTCACCGGAGAGGACGGCGAAGATCGCCTCGTTCTCGCCCATGAACGCCTGTGTCACGGCGGTCGAGAAGACCGATGCGATCACGATCGGCGTGAACGTGCGCACCGAGAAGTCACGCAGGATGACCTCGATCGCAAAGAACACCCCGGCGATGGGCGCGTTGAAGACCGAGGCGATGCCCGCGGCGGCGCCGCAACCGATGAGCGTGCTGGTGTTCTCCCGCGAGATGTGCAGGAGCTGCGCGACACCCGAGCCGATGGCCGAGCCGATCTGAACGATCGGCCCCTCGGCCCCCGCGGAGCCGCCTGTGCCGATGGTGCACGCGGACGCGAGGGACTTGATCACCGCGACGCGGGGGCGGATGACGCCCTTTTGTCGATAGATGGCGTCGATGACCTCCGGGACGCCGTGGCCCTTGGCCTCGCGTGCGAACAGGTGGACAAGCAGCCCGGTGGCCAGACCACCTGCAACGGGCAGGACCGGCAGGAGCCAGACGGACCAGGTCACCTGGAGGTGAACCGCCTGCCGCTCGCCCATGTTGAGCAGCCACATGAACCCGATAGCGCCGAACGCCGTGATTGACCCGATCCCCGCCGCGAGCACGATCAGGTACCAGTCACGCGAGAACCCGAGCCGGGTTGAGATGCGCTGGAGCCTGGCTTTGAGTCTGGGGATCATTGATTGTCTGGTTCGCGAGATCGGCGGATCGGGCACGGTATGACCGGCGCCGACGGGAATCAAAGAATACCCGGTGATCCACCCATGATTCACCGCGGTCGAATCGCGGGGTCGTCGATCGCGGGATCAGGCGGCGGCTTCGATGGGTTCCTCTTCGGGCTCGGTCTCGATGGCCTTCCCCTTGGCGTCGGTCAGGGGCTTGCCCTCGAGATCGGTGATGACCGGGATGGGGTGCCGCTTCTCGTGGTCGGCCAGCGCCTTTTCCCAGTGCGCGCGGGTTTCGTCGTCGAGTTCTTTCCACTTGCCGCGGCCCCGGCACTTGGGGAACCCGGAACAGCTCAGCCACGGGCCGCGCGCGCCGTTGCGCAGGTTCAGCATCCGGTCCTCGCACTTGGGGCAGGGGAGGTCGGTTTCGAGCGGTGGCGGCTGTGGGGCGAGCGGTCGGCCCTGCTTGTCGGCCTTGAGGATGCCGTCGCACGCTGGGTACGCCGAGCAGCCGTAGAAGGGGCCGAAGCGCCCGGTGCGTTTGATCATGGGCGCCCCGCACTTGTGGCACTTGACGTTGGCGTTCTCGATCGGCTGGGGCTTGCCCTCCCGGTCGCACGGGCTGGCGTACTTGCACTCGGGGTACCGCGAGCACGACAGGAACCGCCCGCTCTTGCCGAAGCGGTACACCATGTCGGCGCCGCAATCGGCGCAGCGGTATTCCTTGGGCGCCGGCTGTGTCTCGGCCTTGGCGTGGGTGAGGTTCTCGTGGGCGAGTTCGAGCCGCTCGAGGAAGGGGCCGTAGAACTCGTGGAGGGTCTGGATCCAGTCGGCGTGCTCCTCCTCGACTTTATCGAGTTGTTCTTCGAGCTCGCGCGTGTAGCCGATCTCCATGAGGTTGGGGAAGGCCTCGATGAGCTTGTCGGTGACGACCTCGCCCAGATCCGTCGCGTAGAAGCGGCGTTCGAGCTGCTCGACGTACTTGCGGTCCTGGATGACCTGGATGATCGCGGCGTACGTCGAAGGCCTGCCGATGCCCTCGGATTCGAGCGTCTTGATGAGCGAGGCCTCGGAGAACCGGGGCGGCGGGCTTGAGAACCGCTGGTCCGGCTGCGCCGAAAAGCACGCGAACGGCTGCGACTCGGGCATCTCGGGAAGGGTCTGCTCGTCGGACGAGACGGGCACGCCCATCACGCGGTAGAAGCCGTCAAAGACGAGCTTGCGCCCGGTCGTTTTGAAGACGACGGGGGTCTGCGGGTCCGTGCCGCCTTCGATCAGGGCGGTGGTCGAGTCCCACTGGGCGGGGGTCATCTGGCAGGCGAGAAAGCGGCTCCAGATGAGGCTGTAGAGCTTGTACTGGTCGGCGGTGAGCGAGCCCTTGACGCTGTCGGGGGTGCGGCGCGCATCGGTGGGTCTGATCGCCTCGTGCGCCTCCTGCGCCGCCTTGTTGGAGGACTTGTAGAAGATCGGCTTCTCGGGGAGGTAGGCGTCGCCCCAGGTTTTCTTGATGTGGGCCCGCGCCATGTCGACCGCGTCGTTGGACAGGTGCGTCGAATCCGTACGCATGTAGGTGATCAGCCCGACCGAGCCCTCGCCGGGAACGGTGACGCCCTCGTACAGGTTCTGGGCGGCGCGCATCGTGCGCTGGGCGCCGAAACCGAGACGCGACGACGCCGCCTGCTGGATCGTCGAGGTGATGAACGGGGGCGACGGGCGGCTGCGGGTACGCTTGGTCTCGATGGACTTGAGCTTGTAGGGGGTCTGCGTGTCGACGCGGCCGGTGACCGAGCGGCTGAAGCGGGCCGGGCCCTTGCCGTCGGGGTTCTCGGTCGAGTCGATCTCCAGGTCGGTCATGCCCACGAGCCGGGCGACATCGGCGACGCGGTCGGTCAGGTCGATCGCGTCGGCGTCGGGCTTGCCGGGCGTCGTGATCGCGAACTTCTCGCCACCGACCTCGATCAGCTCGGCGCGGACCGCGCCGGCGCCGGCGAGCCACGCGTTCTCGGCCTTGAGCGTCGGCGGGGCGCCCTTGGCGTCCCTGGTCGCGGCGAAGGCGCCGAAGTCGTTCTGGAGTTTCGTCGCGGCGGCGAGCTCGCCCGTGAAGCGCCCGATGAACCGCCACGACTCATCGGGGATGAACGCGCGGATGGCACGCTCGCGCTCGACGACCAGGCGGACGGCGACGGACTGCACACGGCCCGCGCTCAGGCCCCGGGCGACCTTCTTCCACAGCAGCGGCGAGACCTGGTAACCGACGATGCGATCGAGGATGCGGCGCGCCTGCTGCGCGTTGACCTTGCCCAGATCGATCGTGTGCGGGTTGTCGAAGGCGTGCCGGATCTCGTCCTTGGTGATGGCATTGAAAACAACGCGCTTGGCGGTGACCGGGTCGACGCCCAGCTCGTTGGCCAGGTGCCACGCGATGGCTTCCCCTTCTCGATCGAGATCGGTCGCGAACCAGATCTGCGTGGCCTTCTTCGCGTCGCGTTTGAGCTCGTTGACTACCTTCTGGCTGCGCGGGAGCACCTCGTAGGTCGGCGCGAAATCGTGCTCGAGATCGACCCCCGGGACGGGCTGCTTCTTCTCGCCCTTCTTCGCCTTGGGCGCCTTGGCGGGCAGGTCGCGGACGTGCCCGACGGAGGCCTTGACCACGAAGTCATCGCCCAGGTACTTGTTGATCGTCTTCGCCTTGGCGGGGGATTCGACGATCACCAGCTGCTTGCCGGCGGCCGAGGGGCCCCGGCTGCGGGACGCGGTTTTTTTGCGCGTGGACGTGCCCGTCGTTTTTTTCGTGGTCTTCCGGGTGGCCTTCTTCGCAGCGCCGGTGGCCTTTGATCGGGATGTGTTCGTCTTTTTCGCCATCGTGTCCGTTGGTTGTTTGAGACTGACTCCGGCTTGGCGCCGAGTGGGCATCGGTGGGATCGTGGCCCTACCTTAATACTTGCAGCAGAGTGAATAGGCGGGAAACGGGCGACAAGTCAAGCCGGGACCCCGGAAGTGAGGCTCCAACCCTCGGCATCCCGGGGGTTGGTCCTCCAATGGATTCGGTGATTGCACACAACCGGCATCACCCGGACATGGCCGCTTCGAGGGCGGCCATGACCAGATCGGGCCAGCTCGCCGGCTCGGTGGCTCCGGCGTCGACGCCGCAGGTTTTTGAACGGTCCAGATCAACGTAACGATCTTGTGTTTCGGTTGTTGCGCGATCGGACACGGTGGCGGCGCCGACGAGCCGACGGAGCCAGGTCCGCTGATTTTTCGCGAACCGGCGGGTCTCGATACGGATCTGCTCGATCGCCTTCTCCAGCGAGACTTCACCCCGGAAATGCGCGGCGAGCTGCTTGTAGCCCAGGGCCTCACCCGCTTGCGTGTCCAGATCGCCGGCCTCCCAGAGCGATCGGGCCTCTTCCACGAACCCCTGCTCAACCATCTGCCGGATCCGGGCGTTGATCCGGGTGTTGATCAGCTCCGCCGGCCAGAGGAGGGCGATCGGGACGGCGCCCGGACGGCGCTGGCCTGTGTCCCACTGTGATTGCAGCTCGCTCAGAGGCGTGCCTGTCTGGCGGTAGACCTCCAGGGCGCGGATGGTTCTTCGTTGATCGTTGGGATGGATCCGGTTCGCCGCGGCGGGATCGATCCGCACAAGCTCGGCTCGGCGCTGCTCGCTCGTCAGCCCGGCGAGCCGCGCCCGCAGCGCCAGATCGGGCGGTGGGCCCTCGAAGAGCCCTTCGAGGAACGCCTTGACGTACAGATGCGTCCCCCCTGCCACGATCGGCGTGGCGTGGCGCCTGCGGATGTCCGCAACCAGGCGGTCCGCCTCACGGAGCCACCGGTCCACGCTGAAGGGCTCGGTGGGTTCGGCGACGTCGATCAGGTGGTGGGGCACGCCTCGGCGCTCGGCCTCGGTGGGCTTGGCCGAGCCGATGTCGAGGCGACGGTAGACCTGGATCGAGTCGGCGGAGATCACCTCGCCGATGGCGCCGGTCCGCTCGGCCAGGCGGTGCGCGAGCTCGACGGCGAGCCCGGTTTTGCCGCCGGCGGTGGGGCCGATGATGACCGGGATGATGGTTGAAAACGGGGACATCGGACGGACTGTACGCGCCGCCCGGGCCCTGTGGCGTGCGTAACATGGCCTCCCCAGGGCCCGGCGCGAACGCCGGGCGGGGTGTTGAAGAGCGACAAGAACCACGCAGCCGGGAGCCCAGGTGTGAAGAAGACGATCGATCAGGTAGATGTCGCGGGCAAGGTCGTTCTGCTGCGGGCGGATTTCAACGTCCCGATCGAGGACGGCATGATCAAGGACGACAAGCGGATCGTCGCGACGCTCCCGACGATCAGGAGCATCCTCGATCGAGGCGGGCGGCTCGTGATGATGTCGCACATGGGCCGGCCCGAGGCGGGTCGTTTCGACCCGTCGCTCTCGCTGGCGCCGGTGGCCGAGCGTCTGGGTGAACTGCTCGGCTCGGGGATCGCGTTCCCATCAGCGGGCGACTGTTCGGAATCGATCGACGTGTCGCTCGATGCGCTCGAGAACGGCCGGGCGATGCTGCTCGAGAACCTGCGGTTCCACGCGGGCGAGCGTCAGGGCGATCAGTCGTTTGCGCAGAAGCTCGCGGCGCTGGCTGACATTTATTGCAACGACGCCTTCGGGACATCGCACCGCGCCGACGCGTCGATGGTCGCCGTGCCCGAGGCGATGGCCGGCAAGCCGCGCGTGTGCGGATTGCTCGTCAAGAACGAGCTGGAGCACTTTCACGCGATCCTTGACAACCCGGTCGATCCGTTCGTCGCGGTCCTTGGCGGCGCCAAGGTCTCGGACAAGATCCCGGTGATCGAGCACCTGATCCCGCGAACCAGCGCGATCCTCATCGGCGGCGCCATGGCGTACACGTTCTGCGCCGCGCTGGGCAAGCAGGTCGGCGAGAGCCGGGTGGCGCCCGAGCGGTTGAACGACGCCAAGCGGATCCTCGAGATGGCGGCGGCGTCGCCTTGCGACCTGCACCTGCCGGTTGATCACGTCTGCTCGACTGAGTTTGCGCGCTCGTCGGGCGATATCGAGGTCTTCGAGGACGACATCAGGGACGGGTACATGGGCCTCGATATCGGGCCGGCGACGCAGGCGCAGTACACCAAGGCGCTCGAGGGGGCGAAGACGATCGCGTGGAACGGCCCTGTCGGCGTCTTCGAGTGGCCCCCCTTCGCCGTCGGAACGCAGCAGGTGGCGCAGGCGATCGCGACAGCGACGGCGGGCGGGGCGAAATCCATCGTCGGCGGGGGCGACACCGCCAGCGCGGCGAGGAAGTTCAAGATCGCCGACAAGGTGACGCATGTGTCAACCGGCGGCGGCGCGAGCCTGGCGCTGCTGGCGGGCGAGACCCTCCGCGCGATCGACCTGCTCGACGAGGCCTGAATCGGGCCGTCCCGAACCGTATTTCCCTGCTCATCACCCGCCCGGTGGACCCGTCAGCGGCGACACCGGTCGTGACTTGCGCGCGCGGCTCTGGTAGGGTGGGTTCAATCACAATGATGCGGCGCCCACCCGCCGCCCTGGCCTTGCCGGAAGGAGCTCGTGAGGGATGCACCAACTCAAGATCAAGCAGTTGCTCTTCAACATGTCGCAGTACGACGCGTCTGACCTGCACCTGAAGGTCGGGATGCCTCCGATCTTCCGGATTAATGGCGAGTTGAAGATGCTCGACCTGCCCGCGCTCGCGGCCGAGGACACCGATCGCCTGATCAGCGAGATCATCCCCAAGGGGCTCCGCGAGCGCTTCGACAAAACGGGCGATCTCGATTTTTCCTCGTTCCTCGACACGAAGGCGTACGAACGCGCCCAGAGCGGGCAGGCGGAGCCGAGCAAAGACCAGGGAGCCGCGGGGCTACAACCGGCCGAGCGAGGTGAGGGCGTGGACCGGTTCCGGTGCAACATCTTCCGCGCCGAGGGCGGGATGCACGGCGCCATCCGCCGCATCAAACCCGAGATCCCGACGTTCCAATCGCTGAACCTGCCGCAGATCTACACCAAGCTCGCCGAGGAAACGCACGACGGGCTGGTGCTGGTCGTGGGCGTGACCGGCTGCGGCAAGTCCACGACGCTGGCGTGCATGCTCGAGCAGGTCAACACGACGCGCGCGTGCAACATCGTGACGATCGAGGATCCGGTCGAGTACCACTTCCACCCGCGCAAGTCGATCATCAGCCAGCGCGAGGTCGGGCTGGATGTCTCGTCGTACCGCGATGCGCTCAGGTATGTAGTCCGGCAGGACCCGGACGTGATCTTCATCGGCGAGTTGCGCGATCACGACACGGTTTTGGCGGCGATCCAGGCGTCCGAGACCGGGCACCTGGTCTTCGGCTCGCTGCACACCGCCGACACGATGCAGACATTCAGCCGGATCATCGAGTTCTTCCCGCAGAGCGAGCACGCGTTTGTGCGCTCGGCGCTGTCGAGCTCGCTGCGGGCGGTGTGCGCGCAGCGGTTGATGCCGGCGAACAAGGACGCCACCGGCGGCGTGGGGGTTGTCCCGGCGACGGAGGTGCTGCTCAACAACCCGGTGGTCCGTGAGAAGATACGCGAGGGCGAGGACTCGGACCTGCCGGCGATCGTGGCCAACTCGCGCGAGGAGGGGATGCGGAGTTTCACGCAGAGCCTCGGGGAGCTCGTCGAGAAGGAGATGGTGACGCTGAACACCGCGATGGAGTTCGCGCCCAACCGCGAGGCGTTGCAGTCGATGCTCAAGGGCGTGCACGTGCGCGCCGACACGGGCGTGGGACGCATCAAGGGATAAACACCCGATTCGCGGGGCTCGTCCCGGGCTTTGATCCGGCGCTCAGGCCTTGCCGTCTTCTTCCGGCGCGGGGACGACCACGTCGGCGCAGCCCTTGTGCATGCGGATCTCGTTGTGCTCGATCTCGAGGACCCGCTCGAGGAACTCGAGCGCCGGATCGCGGGCCCGGGCGAGCCGGGCCTCTTTCGTCTGCCGGAATGTCCGGTCCAGGAACCCGCGGACGTCGGCGACCGGGAGCAGCGAGGTGTAGCAGCCCTCGACGATCACGGCGTCCCACCGCATTGGCTCGATAGTCTCGGTGCTGATCTCGTCCTGCTCGAAATACACCAGCGGCTTGATCAGCGGATGCCCGGGGTGCTGCTTGAGCGCCAGCGCGTGCGCGGCCATCAGGTCAAGCCGAACCTCGCCGGGCCCCACCCAGGAGATGTCCTCGATGCGGTGCGCGTGGTTGGTTTTGGGCGGCAGGCGGAAGTAGTCGTCCTGACAAAGGATGACTGACTGCTTCCCGCACTCGGTGAGCAGCTCCGACAGGCAGTGCGCCGTCTCGGTCTTGCCGCTGCCCGACTCGCCGGCGACGGTGACGATCACCGGGGCGCCCGTCTGCTCCATGCGGCGCTGGACCGCGGGCAGGATCATCGCCGCGGCGTTGCGGTGGAACTCGGTGATGAGCATCTTGTCGCCGATCATGGTCTTGATTCTCCCGGTGCGATCTCAAACCCGTGGGCGCGGAGCCTCGATAATAGCTCGGACGCCGCGGCTTCCCAGTTGAGCCGCCTGGCGCCCGCTTCGAGACGCCCGGCGCGTTGCGCCCGGTCGTCGTCATCGGCGAGCAGCGCCGAGATCGCCTCGGCCATGGCCCGGGCGTCGCCGGCGGGGAAGACGACCGCGTCGCCGGCGGCGAAGTCGACACAGTACGGGACGAGGTCAGAGCCCACCACGGCGGTGTGCGCCACCGCGGCCTGCGAAGCGGACATCCCGAAGCCCTCCATCTCCGAGGCGGTGGCGTACACGTCCGCCAGCGCGAACATCTGCCCGATGTGCTCGTCGGGGATGGGGCGGAGCAGGAACGCCCGGCCCTGGAGCGCGCCGCTCGCGTCGATCTGCGCCTGGAGCGTGTCGAAAACACTGTTGGTCGGGCCGCCACCGATGAAGCAGTAGGTGTCCGGATGGGTTTCGAGCACCAGCTCGAAGGCGCTCAGGAGCAGGTCCTTGCGCTTGGTCTCGTCCATCCGGCTGGCCTCGAAGACGACGCGGGCGTTGCGGATGTCATCTTCGTCGAGTCCGGTCGTCTGCGCGAGGTAGCGGTAAGTCGGGGCGAGCTCCTCGTCCGAGTACCGGCGGAAGAGGTCCGTATCGAGGCAGGGCGGGAAGAAGGCGATGCGCTCGGCGTCGACGCCGTACTGCGTGATGAGGCGCTCGGTGATCTCCGGGGAGGTCGAGGCGAACGCGGGCGTGCGGTCGCAGACCATGCGCTCGTGGTTGCGCCGCTCGCAGAACTTCAGGTCGCGGCGGACCTCGACGGGGCGGCCGAGGTAGTTGGCGTCCTTGAGTTCCCCAAGCGAGTGCGGCGTCCAGACGTGGCGATCGGCGGCCGCGAAGGCCTCCTCCATCGGGGTCATTGCGGATTTCCAGGTGTCGAACGCCGAGGCGCCGAGGGCCTGGGCGGCGACGACGGGCGCGACCGCGTGATGGACGCGCTCGCACCTCTCTTGCAAGGCTCGCTCGGCGCGATCGGCGATGGTGATCGCGGCGTCATCACCGAGCCCGTTGGCGGCGGCGAAGATCGCGGCGGCCTTGTGCCCGGTGTCGCTGCGAGTCGCGTTGGGCGTCGCGGCGGCGTCGCGCAGCAGGCGTCCGAGCGCGTTTGACGGGTCGGCGCCGATGGATCGTGTGTGACGCTGCGCGTGCAGCGCTTCGATGACCGATAGCGGGACTGCGCGGTGGACGAGATCGGTGATGGCGCCGCAGGCGATGTCATCGCGCCACCGCTCGATGAGCCGCACGCCCATCACCGCGGCGTCCCAGTAGTGCGTGTTGATGAGCTCGTACTGGCGCCACGGCTCGACACCGAGGTCCTCCGCTTCTTTCCGGATGAATCGTTCGAGCCACTCGACCTCTTCGTCGAGGGCGATCGCGATGTCCTCCTTTCGGAGGAACGTGTCGCCGCCGCCGTGGACATACACGTAGCGAATATTCGGCGTGAGGTACTCGGGCTCTGCGCGGAGCTTGTCGTTGTCGAATCCCGGGAAACCTCCTCGGGCGAAGACCGTAACGCGATAGCCGAGGGTGTCGAGCGCCTTTGCAAGAGCGTTGACGTACATATTCTGCCCGCCGGTGTCGGGGGCGCCGCCCATGGGGATCTCGACGCCGCCGTAGCCGTGGTTGGTGATCAGGGCGATGGCCGGCCGGGTCGATTGGCGGTAGGTCGTCTGGTGATCGGTCATGTCGCTCCCGTTTCCGGCCTGTGATGTAGTTTCTAAGCCCTTGCTCTGGCAGTAGATGCACGCGTTGACCGGGCGCCATCGCCATCCATGAATCGGTCGCTGTAAAGGCCCACTCAAGCCTCAAGATGCTACCGCAAGCGGGCGCCCACAGGTCGGCGGGCGCCGGGGCCCCGGTCGGGTGTGATGGTTGTGGATTATTTCGCTGGTATCGCTTGAGAACCGGCTCGGACGTGCCGAACAATGGGCCGGACGATGCAGATTCCGTGGAGCGTCCGCCCAGAGCGGCGCCACATGTGAAAAGGACCGGTGACCGCTATCGATGCCGCCAGCGCAATCGTGAGCGACGTGGACAACACACTCCTCGGTGACGACGGGGCGCTTCGGCGTTTCGCGGCGTGGTACGCGCAGATGGGGGACGGCCTGCGGCTGATCTACGCCTCGGGCCGATTTTATGATTCGATCGTCGAATCGATCCGGACGACCGCGCTGCCCGATCCCGATGTGATCATCGGGGGCGTCGGGACCGAGGTGCGCCAGTTCCCGACGGGCGAGCCGCTGGGCTCGTGGCGTGAGCGGTTCGAGGACCGGTTCGATGCGCGGGCGGTGGTCGAGGCGTTGCGGGGGCATCCAGGTGTTGAGATGCAGCCCGGGGATTGCTGCTCCGAGTTCAAGGTGAGTTTTTTCCTTCGTGACGCCGGCCCGGGTGAGCTGCACGAGATCCGCGCGGTGCTGGCGGAGGCGTCGGTCGATGCGGAGCTGATCTACAGCTCCAACCGTGATCTCGACGTGCTGCCCGCGGGTGTCAACAAGGGGTCAGCGGCGCGGCACGCGATTGAATGCCTGCGCGTCCGGCGCGATCGGGTCATCGCCTGTGGTGATTCGGCGAACGATCTGTCGATGTTCCGCCACGGGTTCCGCGGCGTGGTCGTCTCCAACGCGCACGCCGAGCTGCGCACGCTCGATAGCGCGAGCACGCACCAATCCGATCGGCCGTTCGCCGACGGCGTGCTCGACGGTATTGATCGCTGGAGCGCCGAGGTCCCCGGGTTGCAGAGCCCGACCGAGCGGGAACCCGCCCTGACAACGAGCCGCTGAAAAGCGTGCTCGGCCAGTGCCGTCAAGCCTGCGCAGTAAAAACGCCGCGGAGGTTTCCCTCCGCGGCGCCTGAACTACAAAGTGAGTCGTAGGTGAGGTAGGTCAGTCAGGCCTTACTCGACATCCGAGCCGGTGACGCTGACGTTATCGAAGTACCACGAGGTGGGCTGCCCAGGGTTGCTGAACGGCGGGATCGTGGTGTAGGTGCCGAAGGAAGCAACATCGGCGAACGTCGTCGGGAAATCGGCGACGGTCGCGTCGTTGTCGGGATCAACCCAGGTCCAGTCGCCGACGCAAACGTCAGCGGGAGTCCCGGCGCTTCCGCCTTCAACAACCCAGTTGAACATCTGGGACACCGGGCAGACGTCAACGTTGCCGCCGTCCGGCCAGTTGGGAACAAGGGTGTCCCGCTTGAAGCCCAGAACATCGTTGAGAAGGAAGAAGCCGTCACACGGCGGGGGCAGAACGCCAAGGTTCGTGCCAACAACATCGTCGACCTGGTAGTAGCAGTAGTCGTCGATGATGTCGCCCATCGCCGGCAGGGTGGTGTCCTGCGTGACCGTGATCGGGTCACGAAGGAACGTGCCCGTGCCGCCCTCGTCCAGACCGGTGTTGGTGTCGAAGCCATCGATGGCGTCGGCGCCGGCGTCGATCGGGGTTCCGCTCAAGGTGCTGCCTTCGCTGGAAGTCTCGATGACAGTCGTGAACATGTTGCTGCCGCCGGGAACACCGGTCGTGTCCATGTCGATGACGTATGCGCCAAGGTCAGAGACAGTGATCCGGATTCGGAACCAGGCGTTCAGCGGAACCACGGTGCCGGTGTCGTAGAACCAGACATCGGGCTGCGGGGTGAAGGGATCACCAGCGTTGGGGTTGTTCTCGAGGATCGAGAAGTTGGTGCTGGCGATGGCGATGCCACCGGGCGAACCCTCGGTCGCGGACAGCGTGAAATCGTTGTCAGGACCGCCGAGCTGGAGGTCAGTGATCTGACCGTTGGGCCCGATGAAGCTGAGGGTGTAGCGGGACTTGTTGTCCGTGACATAGCAATCGACCTCAAGGACCAGATCAATCAGCGGCGTCGCGAAGGCGTCGGGGTACGTCGAACGGAGATCAATGAAGAGCCCGCCACCGGTCTCGAAACCACCAAGGTTGATGGCGTGGAGCACCTGACCGAAGCCGGTCGCGCTGGGGTCGGCCTCGACGTTGATGCCAGGGCCCACGTAGCGCGGGAAGCCATCAGCGACGAAGTTGAAGTGCGGGATATCCGTGGCCAGCAGCGGCACGGCGTTATCAACACCCATGCCGTCGCCGTTGTAGGTCCAGGTCCCGGTCATGATCTCGACCTCGCAGGGGTCGACGATCTTGAACAGGTTCGAGACGCCAAGGACACCCGGGCAGGAAACGAGCCCTGTCATAGGATCAGCCGCGAAGAGCTGATCAACAGCGATGACGACGCCCGGGGCAAGGATCTTGCCACCGACGCCACCGATGTTGTCGTAGTACGGCTGGTTGGCCGGAGACTCGGGGTCGAGATGTTCTGCTGGCCGGCCGTGTTCGGGTCGGCATCATCGATGGTATCGATGGTGTACTTGCAGAAAACGTTGGCGGGATCGTACGTATCCCAGTCGAAGCATGCCATCGCGTTGGTCGTGATGCCATCGACGAGCGGATCGCCCACGTAGATGCCGTTGTTCACAACGCGAACACCAGCCGCGGCCTTGGGCGCCATGGCCATGGGGTCATCGAAGAGCCCGACGTTCGCGAAGAACTCATCGGGACGGTTCGGGTTGGTGAAGCACTCCAGGACCTTGCAGTCGATCGCGGGACCGAACGCGGTGGCCTGGCGGACGAAGATCTCGTCACCATCAGCAAGACCCCAGGCGTTCGCGGGATCGATGCCGCCGATCGAGTCGGACTTGATGAGGTAACGGCACCAGTTGTCGATCGCCGAGGGCGTCGTGTTGAGCGCCTGGATGCCCTGCTCGATGCAGAGGTTGGTGTCGACCACCGAAGCGCCATCGATGAAGGGCGTGTCGCCCTGGCCATTGATGGGCGCGTTGAGAGGATAGCTCTCGAAATCATCGGCGTACGGCAGTGCGTACGTGGGTCCGGCGGCGATGACCGGGCCGAAGCCATCGACCGTGACATCGTCAACATTCAGGGCAACGAAGGCGCCACCCTGCTGGTTGCCGGACTCGAAGGACATCTCGTCCATCGCGTTCGACGTGGCGAGCCAGCCGCCGCCGTTGGCGAGGTTGGCCGGGTTCATCGGATCGGAGTAGCCGGCGGCAAGCGCGAGGCCGGTGTTGTCCGGGTTGATGGTGACGCCGTTCTTCTTGACGACCAGGCCCTTGGCCGAATCAACCGTGAATGAATAGTTGATGAAAGAGTTGAGATCCGTGTTCAGCACCTTGGCGTCCGTGGGGACGTTGATGAAACGCGGGTTCGGAGATGCGACCAGGTCCGGCTCGAGATCAACATCTCTCGGCGAAGCCTCGACCGCGGGGTTGAAGTTGGGGTTCTTGACGCGCAGGTGGATCGTCGAGGAACCGTTCATATCGACAACCACAATGCCGTTGACGTTCTGAACGCCGGTCAGCAGGCGGGCAACCGTCGCGGTGTCAGGATCGAGCGACACGGTGTCATAACCGAGGCGGATCGTCCGGACCACGGTGGTGTTGGACACCGAGATGTTGGTCGCGGCGGTCCAGGGAGTCGCGGGATCAAGACCGTTTGCGGGCTCGGCCAGCGATAGCGGCAGGTCCGTCTGGAACTCCAGGCGGAAGTTGCCGTCACCGAACGGGTTGTCCTGAAGGATCGAGTTGGCGCCCGAAGCGGAAACGAAATCATCGATGATCGCGCGGCTCGACAGGGCGTCGAACCAGCGGCCACCCTGGAGGGCCAGGTTGGCGCCAGCGAAGTAGGTCTCGATGTCGTCGACGTAGTTCAGCGCGAACTTGGGAAGATCCGGGACGGGGAACAGCAGGCCTTCGACGTGGATGTTGTCGTAGAACTGGTTGTGAGCTTCATAACCGGGGACCTCGGCCTGGGTCGGATCACCCGCCCAGAGGAACCGGAAGGTGTCCATCGACACCGCGGCCAGGGGGCCCTGCGGGATGTCGGGGGACAGCCCGTCGGCAGTGCCCGGCGCGATGCCGAACGGGCCGAACGGGAAGATCTTGGCGAAGCCGGCCTCGAGGTCATCGGAGCCGTCAAGGGGCGTGCCAGAGCCATCATCACCGGGGAGCGCATCGACGAGCGCCGTGGTCTCGGAGTCCTTCAGCCAGATGGAGACCTCATCGGTCGACAGGCGGTAGGACAGGGTGAACCACTCACCGGTCTTGATCTCGATGCCGGTGTTGGCCACACCACCGGGCGTGGGCAGCAGCGGATCCGGCGCGGTGCCGTAGAACTGACCGATCGTGAAGACGCCCGGGAGGTTCCCGAGGAAGATGAAGTGGTTGACGAAGCCGTCGCCACCGGTCGAGTACTTGAGGAACTGCGTGGTGAGCGAGGAAGCGAAACCGCCCATGAACGTACGCGTGACGGTGAAGCCCTCAACGCTCGACGTGGTGTCAACCCACTGGAAGGTGTCCAGCGTGGTCAGGTACACATCGACGTCCATAATGAGCTGCGTGCCGACGACGGGCGCAAAGAGCGGGAACATCGTGCGGGCGCCGAAGAAGCAGCAGGCGTTCTCGCTGACGCCGGCGGTCATGCGGGCGTCGGCCAGGACGGCCTCGGTGCCATAACCGGAGCAGGTGTCGCTGACAACGGTGGCCTTGAAATCGGCCGTGGACGCATCGGCGGCCGCGGGGTCAGTCAGGGTCCAGTCGCCGTAAACCAGCACGCCGGGGTTCGGGTTGGCGTCCGTATCAATGGCGAAGAAGCCGCAGTCCGGGCAGCCGTCCATGTCCGCATCGTTGGTGTACGTGCCGTTGAGGACCGCGATGACCTGGGTCACGGCGGGTCCGGCGGCGATGGTGGCCGGGTCCAGGGGGATCCCGTCGGTGTCGGTCGTCTGCGCGACATCGACTGAGTACAGGCAGAAGGGACCGCTGGTCTGACCGAACTGACTGATGAGGCTGCCGAGGTCGGCAGAATCAACAACGCCGTCGGCGTTGAGGTCAGCGGGGATGAACGACGGGGGGCCAGCGGGGCCGGTCATGCCGAACGAGCCGATCAGGGTGCCGAGATCGGCGGAGTCGACAACGCCGTCGCCGGGCACGGCGTTGATATCACCGCTGAGAGCGCCGAGGTTGACATTCTCATCGAGCGTGGCGCCCTGCCAGCGGGGCAGCGGGTCACTGATCGTCGGATCGTTGACGTCGACCTGGCCGGCGACAAAGAGCGACGGGATGTACCACGTCTGGACGTTCGACCACGCCTCACCCGAGGGGTTGACCTGATCCTGCATGTTGACCTGGAAACGATCGAAGATCGGGTCCGTCGACAGCGGGTAGGTGCTGAATGTGTCATCGAACGAGGCCGCGACGGCGCCGCGGCTGGTGTTCAGACTCAGCTCACCACCGAGGATACGGTTCGGGCCAAAGCTGTCACCCACGCCGGCGACTTTCCAGTCGGGGAGGGCGTCGCTGAGGAGCACCTTAAAGGGTGAAACTTCGCCCCGCTCAACGCGGGTTTTCAGATCGCGGACGATTTCGTCACGCATCATGGAGCCGGGGGCGCCGATGGCGCGATGCAGCGCATCGACGGACCGGTCCTCGACTTTGTTCGTAACGGGCGCCATCGTCGTAGACGTGACGTCCGCCTGGGTGGCAGCGGCGACCGCAAGGCCGCATGCGCCAATAAGAATCCCAATTCTCATTGCAAGGTCTCCTCGCATACTGACGCGCCGGAATGACGCGCCGTAAGACTGTGCGTTTCTCCGCACTTGAGACAATGCCTTACCCGATACACGCGCGGATAAGGGATTGATGAATAACTCGTCGAGTTGGATTACCGGAACAATCCGCTGCAACCCGGAACGCCCTACTCCCAATAAGAGAGCAAGCCTGGACATTCCGAACACCACGGGTTGTTCAAGCCATCGTTCGACACACTCCTTCGAATAAAAACGACACTCTCTCTCTGACTGCGACCGGCGCCGAGGGCCCCCAGGCTCCCGAATGCCGGCATGATCGCCCGATGACGAAACGACCACACTCGATGCAGTTCAACGCGATTGATTCACCGGGTTCGCCCGCAGGCGTCCAACAAACTTGGCTTTCTAACCCGATTTCTTCTTCCTCACGTCGTGACTGCTGACAAACGCAGGGCGGTTCCGGCGTCCAGACCGGAAGCACCATGATGTGTTATGCCCTCTCGCGGTGGGTTTTGCAAGCGCAAACTCGGCAATTTCAGCGCGTGTTCTGCGACACGTCCCAACATTACCCCCACAAAAGCACCTGATTATGGGACGTATCGGGCTCATCGGCCTCTGAGTCTGTGGCAAAATCGTCCAAATATCCGTCGATTTCCCTCATACGGGCGTTTGAATCCATTCGTGACCGGAGACCGACAGTTGAGGTTGGTCGCCGACTTCCGGCCTGGGTGCGTTGGAAAGTTTTTTCCCGAACAATAACCGAATCAACGCTTGGACCCGGGCTCGTCCGTCGGAACGACGGCTGGCTCAAGCGTCAGGGTCTCTTCGATCATCCCACCTGGGCTGTCCGGATTCTCAGGCGCCGGTGTCTGACCGCTGCCGTCCGTCTCGGCTTCGGTCAGGGCTTTCTCTTCGTCGGGTTGACCCGGGGGAGCGATTTCTGGGAATCGCTCGCTGATCTGCGTGACGATCTGCGGGGCGATCTCGGAGCCCGCTTTTCTGCTCCGGTCGGCCGCGACGAGCCAGTCGGTCTCGTCGGCGCCAGCCTGTGCCGCCTCTTCAAAGCGACCAAGGCAGATTAGCGCCCTGCGGGTGCGTCTGGTCGTCTGGTCTTTGAGCAGACCCGTCATTCCGGGCTCAATCAAGCCCATCAACTCGACCACGCCCTGATCGTCTCCCGATTGGTACCGAGCTTCAATCAGGGCCTGTGTCAGCAGGAGCCTTGGGTCCCGTTTCAGTAGATTGCGCTGATCGGGGCTCAGGAGTACGGATTCGATCACCTGGGCTCGGGATTCTCCGGGGCCGATCGTCGCCAGGAGGGCTGAGGGTGGCAAACCGCGACGGAGGCGGGCCAGCCATTGGCTCCCGGCGGCGTCCGGATCGGCCCCGATCGCCTCGTCGAGGCGCTGATACCCATTTGCTGTTGGCTGGTGCAACACAATGGCCTCGGTGAGCATCGGGAGGAGCGCCGGATCCTGCCGGGCCGATTGGAGAAGCACCTCGACGGATTCGGGCCACCGGACGATCGCGCTGGCGGCGGCTTTGCGTGTGGCGGTGGGTGCTTCGGGATTGAGCAGGCCTGCGAGCCGCTCACGGTCGTGCGAATCGCCGAGGATGCCGAGCAGCTCGATCATATCCGGCGAGAGCGTCCCGGCGTTTGCGGCTCGCAACACGGTCAGGGCCTGGTTTCGGATATGAGACCGGTTCAGGCTCCCGGCGGTGGCGCTGCTGGCGAGGGTTCTAGCCGCTGCCGAGGCGGCGGGCTCGCCATCGCCGAGCCAGTCGAGGCAGATCAGCAGGTCCGTTTCGTTGGGTCGGCGCTGCAAAAAGTCGAGCATTGCGGCGGCGGCTCCGGGATCGACCTCGTGCCGGATGGCTCGGCGGACGGCCTCGGCGGCTTCGGCGCCCGCGCCGACTCGGAAGAGTAGCGAGGCGGCCGAGGCCCGGATCACGGCGTCGGGATCGTTGAGTCGGTCGATCGAGGCGAGCCGGACGTCATCATCGAGCCGCTGGGTGTTCAGCAGCGCCCGTTCGGCGAGTTCAAACGCCAAGGCGCGGACGCCGGGCTCCTGATCCTTCATCATGGTCGCGAGCAACGCGGATCGTTGATCCTGCGGCGTCAGGGCGTACATTTTGCGGTGCAGATCGAGGATCCTTGCGATCTGCTGGTCGGATTCTCGCTGGAGGCGGCGGGCGCGCTCGGCGTGTGCGACGGCGAGCATCGCTTCCCATTCCCGGGGCGGGAGCCAGCGTGCCTCCTCCCACCACGCCGTCCATGCCGCTGGGTCGTCGCCCAGGTCTTCCCGTCCGGTCTGCTCGAGGAGCGTCGACATCGCCGCTTCGATCAACGGTTTGGGGGCGTCCTTGTTCTCCAGAAGGGCCACCACCGGGGTGATGGCGGGCTTGGTTCGGACCCCAGCCAGGACCTGAACGGCCATCGGATCGGTCTCGGCGCCGAGCGATTGGATGTAGGCGATGGTCGCGTCCAGCAGCGGCTCGGGGAGCTGCCCGTCGATCTCGAGAATCGTTCTGAAAACGGAGGCGACGACCGGCTTGTCACCCGATGCGATGGCGGTTTGGATCGGACCGAATCTGCCGGCTTCGAGGAGCTGAGCAACGGCGGCCCGGCGATCGTCCGGGGAGGTTTCCGGGGTTAGCAGCACGGATTCGAGTGGGTCGCGGGTTTTCGTCGCTGGCGTCGGCGCCGACAGGGCGGGTGACGGGACCTGTGACGGGGTGGCTTGAGTTGTTGAAGCCTGGTCCGGGGTCTGGCCCCACGCCGGGGCGGCGCATCCGGCGATCGCCAGCATCGTGATGCCGATCACCCGGCCGGATCCCGGCCTCGCCAGGCATCCTGCGACGGGCGATTTGGATGGGTGCTTGGTCTTCAGGGCTGCCTGTCCTCGGTCCGGAAATCCGGGTGGCGTTTTGGAGAAAAAGAGGGCGTTGATCGTGTCTCGATGCTCGCATCATCGAGGGTTCATGACTTAGTATATGGCTACGTCGGCCAGATCGTCCGGCGGGCATTGGCCAACGGGAAGGAGCCCCCGGGCCGGCCCATGGCGAATCGTCGACAGATCGGATGACACCGCCCCCATGAACGACTGGTTCGAAGCCGAGGAACACGTCGAGCGAGCTCGCCAGCACTTCGAGGCCAACCGTTGGTCCGAGGCGGAGTCCGAGCTGCGCGATGCGATCTCGATCGACCCCAACCGGTCGGAGTGGCACTTCAACCTGGGATTGACGCTCGAGGCGACGGGGCGCGACGCCGAGGCGCACCGCTCGTTCCTGGAGGCGTACGAGCTTGATTCGATGAACGAGCCGACGCTTTTGGCGCTGGGGCTCAGCTCGCTGCGGCTCGACGACCCGAGCGGATCGATCAAGTGGTTCGAGGAGGCGGCCAAACTCAAGCCCGACCGCCCGGACTCGTACGTCCACCGGATCGAGGCGTACGCGAGGCTCAACGATCACGAGCAGGCGGAGGTCATGTTCTACATGGCGATCCAGATGCCCGAGATCGACGAGGCGTGCGCTTATCTGAATATGGCCGAGTCGCTGCTGGATCGCGGTTTGTGCGATCGCGCGATCTGGTGCCTGCGCACCGCGGCCAAGGCGGACCCGACGCTGCCGCGCGTGCACGCTCGGCTCGCCGAGGCGCACGCGTCGCTGGGTCGACTGGATCGCTCGCGGCAGCTGTACCTGCGTGAGCTGCGGAACAACCCGGGCGATGTTGAGACATTGCTGGATCTGGGGTGCCTGCTTGTAGAGATGAATCGGCTTGGCGAGGCGGGCGAGAAGTTTCGCCGCGTGCTCGAACTCGAAACCGACAACGCCGACGCGCACTTTTACCTGGGCGATCTCGGCGAACGGCTCGGCGAGATGGATTCGGCGATCGCCTCGCACCGGCTGGTGCTCCGGCTCGATCCGGCGCACTCGCCCTCGCGACGGCGCCTGGCGGGGTTGCTGGCGCGGCGCGGGGACCTGCTCGATGCGCAGCGGCTGCTCCACCGCGAGCTGCGGTCGCTCGATCACGACGCGGCGGGGTTTTCCGACGCCGACCTGGAGGAGTTCGGGTCGCTCCTGCTTGATGCGCAGATGCCCAACGAGGCGATCATCGCGCTGCGGATCCTGATCGACCGGCGGCCCGACTCGGCCCGGGCGCACCACACGCTGGCGGTCGCGTGCCTGAGCACGGGGGATCTTACGACCGGGCTCGAGTCGTGCCGGGTTGCGCTGCGGATTGATCCCGAGTACGTCCCGGCGATGCACAACGTGGCGCTGGCGCTGATGCGCGACGGGCAATGGCTCAAGGCGCGTCGGTGGGTGCGCAAGGCGCGGCTGATTGACCCGGATGATCCGTCGCTGCGGCGTCTGCGGGCCAAGCTGTGGCTGCACGGGATCGCGCAGGCGTATCGCGGGGTTTGCATCCGGTGCGCGAGGACCTGGCGCCGGGTTTTTCGATAAACCGTTCGGTGACTGAACCCGTGCTGCTGCGCGCTGAGGCGGCGGGTCGTGTCACGGGTTATTTATTTGTCTGCGAGCAGGCGCGCCGCCTCATCAACATCTTTATCACCGCGACCTGAGAGGTTGACGATCAGGTGTTCGTTTTCATGCATCTCACCAGCGAGATTGATCGCGTGGGCCAGGGCGTGGGAGGATTCGAGCGCGGGGATGACGCCCTCGCGCTGCGCGGTGATGGAGAAGGCGTTGAGCGCTTCTTCGTCGGTGACGCTGGTGTAGCTGACCCGGCGGGCGTCCTTCCAGTAGCTGTGCTCGGGGCCGACGCCCGGGTAGTCGAGGCCCGCGCTGCACGAGTGGACGTCGGCGGTCTGCCCGTACTCGTCTTGCAGAACGTAGCTGAGCGAGCCGTGCAGGACGCCCGGCGAGCCCTGGCACAGGGGCGCCGCGTGCTGGCCCAGCGCCGGGCCCGAGCCGCCGGCCTCGACGCCGACGAGCCTGACGTGCGCATCACTGATGAATGGGGCGAACATCCCGGCGGCGTTGGAGCCACCGCCGACGCAGGCGACGATGGTCTCGGGGAGTTTGCCCGTCGCGGCGAGGAACTGCTCGCGGGTTTCGCGGCCGATGCAGGACTGGAAATCCCGGACGATGCGCGGGAAGGGGTGCGGGCCGACGACGGAGCCGAGGATGTAGTGCGTGGTTTCGACGGAGGCCATCCAGTCGCGCATCGCCTCGTTGGTCGCGTCCTTGAGGGTGCGCGAGCCGGAATCGACGCGGACGACCTTTGCCCCGAGCAGCTCCATGCGGACGACGTTGAGGCGCTGGCGGCGGATGTCCTCGGCGCCCATGTAGACCTCGCACGATAAGCCGAGGTGCGCGCAGGCGGTGGCGGTGGCGACGCCGTGCTGGCCGGCGCCGGTCTCGGCGATGACGCGTCCCTTGCCCATGCGCCGGGTGAGCAGGGCCTGGCCCAGCGTGTTGTTGATCTTGTGGGCGCCGGTGTGGGCGAGGTCTTCGCGTTTGAGCCAGATTGTGGCGGCGTTGCCCGTGCTGCTCCTGCTTGCTGCGTATTCGGTGAGGCGGGTGGCGGTGTGCAGGGGCGTTGGGCGGCCGACGTAGTTGGTGAGCAGGCGGTTGAACTCGCGATTGAAATCGGGATCGTTCAGCGCGTCCCGGTACGCCATGTCGAGCTGGTCGAGTGCGGCGACGAGGGTTTCGGGGACGTAGGCGCCGCCGAAGACGCCGAATCGGCCGGCGGTGTCGGGGACATTGGTGAGCGGGGTGGTCATGTTGCGTCAGTGTATGCGCTGCGCGCGCATGGCGCTGCGGCGGCCGGCGTTGACGTTGACGCGCAGGAGCAGGATGAGGCCAGCGACAAAAAAGCCGGTGAGCAGGGCGAGCGAGACGGTCGATCCCAGCGCGGCCTTGACCTGCCCGAAGCTGAGCACGCCGAGAACGCCCGCGCCCTTGTAGGTCATGCCCCAGAGCCCGAAGAACTCGGCGGTTTTGTGCTGCGGGGTGAAGACGCCGACCATCGAGCGGCTCGCGGTGCCGACGCCGCCGAGGCCCAAGCCGACACCGTTGCCCACGATCCAGAAGAGCCATTCGGGGGCGTTCTTCGGGAGTGTCAGCCCGACCATCGCCAAGCAGGTGATGATCCAGACACTCAGAATGATCAGCAGCATGCGTTTGGGTCCCAGTTTGTCCTGATACATCCCGGTGCAGATGGCGCCGGCGCCGGCGGTGACGGTGAGCTGGAGCATGAATAGCGCGAGCTTGGTCTGTCCGAATCCGAAGTCGTTGGCGATGATCCCGGCGAAGGCGATGATCGTCTGGACTCCCAGCGCGTAGATGAAGAACGCGAGCAGGAAGCGGAGGAGTTGCTGGTGCCGGGCGGCGTCGCGGATCGTGGAGCGCATGCGGCTGACCGCCAACTGGATGCAGAGCGGGATCGAGGGTGTTTCATCGGTCGGCTTAAGCTCGCGCAGGGCCATCGCCGGGGCGATCATGCCCAGCGCGAACCAGACCGCGGCGAAGACGAAAAAGGGTCGCCACCGTTCGGGGGGGCCCATGTGCAGCCCGAGCATCGCGCTGACGACGAGCACGAGCAGCAGCAGGGCGCCGATGTAGCCCATCGTCCAGCCGATGGCGCTGACGCGGCCCATGTTGCGCTGGCTGGCGACCTCGGGGAGGAAGGAGGCGAGCATGTTCTCGCCGATCTGGTAGCAGTAGTTGGCGGGGATGAAGAGGATCGCGGCCAGCACCCACCCGCCGGGTCCGATCAGGGCGAAGGAGGCGATGAGCAGGACGCACAGGACACCGGTCATGATGAGCAGGCGTTTCTTGGCGCCACGCGCGTCGGCAAAGGCGCCGACGAAGGGGGAGGTCAGAACGACCAGCAGCATCGACCCGGCGTAGATGGAGGACCAGACGCGGTCGCCCATCGCGCCGGCGGCGGCCTCGTCCATGCCGGGCGTGACGACGGCGACCTTGCGGACGTAGAGCGGAAAGAGCAGCGTAAGGATCAGCAGCGTGAACGACTGGTTCGCAAAGTCGTACATCCCCCACGCGAATACCTCGCGGGGGTTGTGGAGGCTTCGGAATGGCTTGCGTCGCTCGAGCATCGCGGTGGCAGACGATACCCGATCGATCGGCGCCGATGATCGACACCGAGATCATTCCGTCACGGGCACGCCTGTCCGAAGTCAGCGATCAGCAGACCGAGATCCGCCGTGTCGACGATGCCGTCGCCGTTGATGTCGGCGGCAGAGCTGGTGGTCCCGAAGGCGCCAATGAGGGCGCCGAGGTCGGCGGTATTGACGACGCCGTCGCTGTTGATGTCGGCGGGGCATGGCGGGATGGCGAGGAAGATGTCCTCGGCGCCGAAGAAGCCCGCGGTGAAGGCGGCGACGCCGTTGTTGTTGATGCTGCTGAGCGAACCGCCGGCGGGTGTGACTCCCGGGACGTTGGTCAGTTGTGTGAACGTCTGTGTCTCGGTGTCGAAGTAGTAGATCTCGGTATGCCAGAAGGTGTAGTCGCCGCTGGCGCTGAGCCCGTTGTAATCAACCGAGGCGTTCCCGGCGGGGTAGCCCGGGAGGGACGCGAGGTTGAGGAAACTCGCCGCCGAGGCGTCGTAGAGCACCGGACCAACGTTGAGAAACATGGCGACGCCGCCGCTGTCGCTGAACGACAAGGCGCCGAGCCCTGACCCGGGGCCGCCGGGGAGGCTGGAGATGTTGGTGGTGATTTGCGAAGCGATGTCGTAGACGAAGACGGGGGCGCCGGTGATGCCGACGGAGCCGTAGGCGACCTGCCCGAGATCGTTGATTTTGTTGGACCGCCCGCTGAAGGCGCCGCCGGGCTGGCCCGTGACCCGGGTGAAGGCGCCGGTGGCGTGTTCGTAGAGGTAGACGTCGCCGAAGTTGTTGTCGCCCGAGTGGAAGCTGACCTGCCTGGCGTCGTTGAGATCGAAGACGGCGTTGAGATCGTTGGCCTGGGTATTGCCCGGGTAGCCGGGGAGTGTCGCGAGGTCGATGAATGCCTGCGTGTCGGCGAGGTAGAGCCACGGGTCGCGGGTGGCGTTGTCGATCATGAGGATGTCGCCGCCGGCGTTGAGCCGGGGCGCCCACGCCGATGTCGGCGCGCCCGGGAGGGTCATGATGTTCAGGAAGGAATCGTCAGATCGGTTGTAGAAATAGATGTCGGAGCCGGAGCGGAACGCGACGTCATTATTGTCGTTGATCGAGGGGGTCGTGCCAGAGCCGGGGCCGAGCGGCATGTCGGTGATGTTGACAAAGTCCAGGGGGATGGCCAGCGCCGAGGCAGCGCCGGAGAAACAACACCCGATCGAGAGCGCCGTCACGGCGGTGGAACGGATCAGGCATGGGTGCGCAGACCGACAGGCCGATGCGAAGTTGTACAGTTTCACGGGAAAGCTCCTTGTGCCCCGGTGCTTTGAGTGCGGGATTCGGGCGGTGTGCCCGCAGGAGTTTAGATCGGCGCCCCGGTGAGACAAGGCGGCTGTGTGGGTTCATCGGCATCGATGAGGATTGGTCGGGATTCTGACAGATATCGGGGAACTCGGCCACAGGAATTCCAGTCGCGGGGCTTGTGCGGATTACAGCCGTCACAACTCGATGAGAAAAAAGCCCCGCTGCATGAGCGGGGCTTGATGGGGTCAGCTTTGATTCGATGGAGTTGCCTTGAAATCAGCGTCGGTGACGGCGCGATGTGAAGACACCCGCGAAGAACAATGGGGCCAGTGACGCGGGCGCGGGGACCGTGATGAAGTGCGCATCGGAGCCGAACTCGACCCTTGCCTGACCGAGCTGGCCGAAGATCTCTGACTCGCTGGCCAGCGCCTCGCGAGGGTCAGCGTCGCCACGATCTCGTCCTGAATCGCGCCGAGCCCGCCGAGCGGTACGGACGCGAGGGAAGACAGCAACCCGGCTTGTGGTCCGTCGATGACGACAGGACCATCCAGGTTGGCGCCACCGAACGGGATTGCCTGCGCCGCGTTGCCCGACACGAAGTTGGTCAGCGCGCCGGAGCCGTCCATGTTGCCGTAGCCGTACTCGCCGCTGACGTCGCTGTTGGGCCCGACGTTGGCGATCGAAAAGTTGATGCTCGAACTGCTCGATCCGGTCACGACCGATCCACCGGTGATCATGGCGTCGCCGTTGAAGCCGACGTGACCGAAGTCCCACGACACCCCGGTCAGCAACTGATCCGAGTTGCTAAAGCCAAATGGAATCGATGTTGAGGTGTTCTTGAGACGGATCTCAAGGATATCCCCGGCGCCGAGCAGTGTGAACTCGGCTTCGGCGGACAGTCCGGATCCGTCATCGAAGAGCATGACCAGACCAGCGTCTGCGGCCGAATATGCAATAAGCGGGACGAACAGACCGCCGACTACTGAAAGCGTACGAGTACGCATCTCTTCCCCTCCATTCTTTTTGAAGCAGATTCCACCCTGCTCCAGACGTCTTTCCAAACTCATCTTCTCCAGAACCTGCTCGATTCGTCAAGGGGAAAGCATGTAGAAATATCGACCTTCATATTCAGATGCCCCTGTCGGATCGAAAGGAACGCATCAGAACACATTGGAGGACGTTCGCCATCATAAAACAGGGGAAAACACGGGCTCATTGATGTGTCCCGCGCCCTGCGTAATGGGTTCATGGACTCTCGCTATCTCAATGTGATGACGAATCTTCACCGCGGGCGCCGAGGTGTGTGCGTTCGCCCATGGGCCGGCCCTCGTAGTACAGGTCGAAGAACCGCTCGACGCCGGCCATGCCCTCGGCGGGGTCGGCCCACTCGGCGATGTCGGGGAAGACGGCGGTGCAGCGGTCGCACTGGTCGGCGCGTCCGAAGCGGAGCGGGCACCACATGCTCTCGAGGTTGCGGAGCATCTCCGTCCCGAGGCTCCAGAGGCCCGTCATCCACTCGCAGTAGAGGCAGAAGATGTAGTCGGCGCCGACGAGCCCCTGCGTCTTGTGCCGGCTGAGCGCGATGTAGTCGCGCGTGCGGAGTTTCGGCAATCCCCAGGCGATGTTGAGCGCGGGGTAGACGATGATCTCGGCGATGCGGACCGTCCAGAAGACGGGGACGGCCAGCAGGATCGACCACCCGAGCGCGTAGCGGAGCCAGCCGTCGGAGCGGATCCAGCGTTTGCGGATTGAAAAAACGCCGTGCTTGCCGCGGATGAGTTCATCGAGCACGCACCAGAGGAGCAGGTACCCGAGGGCCGTGGCGCCGGGGACAATCAGCCACGCGAGCCAACCACCGGCGCGGGTTTGCGGGAGCGACAGCGCCAGCGCGAATGGTCCGAGCGTGAAGATCGCCAGCACCGCGTCAACGCCGAAGCCGACGAAGAGGCGATCTTTGAGAGATTTCGGCGTCAACGCGAGAACAATGTTGAGCGCGAGCAGGAGCGTGATCGTGGCGCCTGCGGCGAGGGCTGGTGCTGCGGTGCTGGTCATTGGGGAGATCGTCTCCGGGATTGAGTTCCGTCCGGTTGATCGTTCTGACGAAGTCACGGAGCCTTGCGCCGTAGCGAAGTTGCATCGCCACGCCGCGTGTCACACCAACCACTTCTCCAGGAACGCCGTCTGCAACGCCTTCGCTTGAGCCGCCATCTTACCGAAGCCGGCGTGCTCGCTCGGGGCGCCGGTTTCGGGCCAGGATTTGAGGGTGAGCAGCTCGTCGGGGTTGGCGTGTTGGTTCATGTAGAGCGGTCTGAGTTTGTCGAAGAGGGATTCGATCGCGGCGATGGGGACCATCTCGTCGGCCTCGCTGTG
>Ga0114931_10001122_pt1 | contig 34126 bp, 25 predicted proteins | sample 2SBtaG_FD_89579 | JGI IMG/M metagenome (GOLD analysis project Ga0114931, IMG submission 89579) | Deep subsurface microbial communities from Kolumbo volcano to uncover new lineages of life (NeLLi) - 2SBTROV14_V59a metaG | ecosystem: Environmental > Aquatic > Marine > Volcanic | place: Kolumbo...
CGTCATCACCCAAGCCGTGCGGGCCCTCGCCGCCCTGGAACGGCAACCGGCAAGCCTGCAATCGCTGACCGGGTGGCCATGGATCTTACAAGCACTACGATCAACTTGAACGCCAAATGGAATTACATCCGACCCTAGCCAATTCGAACACCCCCCAAGGCCCCTCGAGGGCGCCTCCGCCGGATCGGGCCCATGCCGCCGGGCCCGGCGAACGAGCCCGGACCACGAGCCCAGACCACGAGCCCGCCCACCGCCCCGTCGTACAATGCCAGCGCCGAAACCCTGACCGGCGCCCGTGCACCGCACGCAGGAGGACCCCGTGGCCTACCGACCCGCTCCCGACCGCTACCAGAAGATGCAGTACCGCACGACCGGCCGGAGCGGCCTCCGCCTTCCGGCGGTGTCGCTCGGGCTGTGGCACAACTTCGGCGAGGACCGGCCCCTCGAGACGCAGCGTGCCATCCTGCGCCGGGCGTTCGACCTGGGCATCACGCACTTCGACCTCGCGAACAACTACGGTCCCCCTCCCGGGAGCGCGGAGACGCACTTCGGCCGCTTCCTGGCCGAGGACTTCGCGCCCTACCGCGACGAGCTGGTCCTCTCCACCAAGGCGGGTTACCTCATGTGGCCGGGGCCCTACGGCGAGTGGGGCTCGCGCAAGTACCTGACCGCCAGCCTCGACCAGAGCCTGTAGCGCATGGGGCTCGACTACGTCGACATCTTCTACTCGCACCGCTTCGACCCGAACACGCCCCTCGAGGAGACCATGGGCGCGCTGGCGAGCGCGGTGCATCAGGGCAAGGCGCTCTACGTGGGAATCTCGTCGTACTCCGCGGCCAAGACGCGCGAGGCGGTCGCGCTCCTGAAGGAGATGGGCGTGCCCTGCCTGATCCACCAGCCCTCGTACTCGATGCTCAATCGCTGGGTCGAGCCCGAGCTGCTCCCCGCCCTGGAGGACGAGGGTGTGGGGTGCATCGCGTTCTCGCCGCTGGCGCAGGGGCTGCTCACGGACAAGTACCTCGGCGAGGTGCCGGAGAACGCGCGCGCGAAGCGCGCCGAGAGCTTCCGCGAGGACTTCCTGCGCGAGGAGAACCTCCGCAAGGTCCGCGCGCTCAACGCCATCGCCGAGCGGCGCGGCCAGACGTTGGCGCAGATGGCGCTGGCCTGGGTGCTGCGCGACCCGCGCGTGACCTCGGTGCTGATCGGCGCCAGCAGCGTGCGCCAGCTCGAGGAGAACGTGGCCGCGCTGGACCGCCTGGCCTTCTCGGACGACGAGCTCGCCGAGATCGACCGCCACGCCACCGACGCCGGCATCAACATCTGGGCGCGCTCGAGCGAGGACCGCTGACGGTCAGTAGTTCCTGAAGGTCACGTCCATGAACGGGAGCAACGTGGTGCCCGGTTGGTCCTGCGCGTCGAACGTGGCGCGATCGGTCTGGCCGTCGCCGTCGGTCACCGTGCGGAACTGCAGCGCGACCTGGAGCTGGTCGCCGCGCGTTGCGCGGTTCGCCCAGGCGTCCTGCATGCCCGTGGTCATGTCGAAGGCGAGCGTGCCGAAGGTGGTCGTGCCGTCGAACGGCAGCGTGGCGGCGCCCGGGAGGTAGGTGGGCGTGAAGTCTCCGGTATCGAGCGTCGGGCCATAGAAGACCTGATACGCACGCAGGTCGAGCAGCGCGGCGTAGGGGTCGCCCGCGACCGGCGTCGGTCGCCTGGGCCGTGACCAGCAGGTCGTCGCAGGGCAGGCCCGTGGCCGTGAACACCACGCCGCTCGGGGACGTGCCGAGCGCGACCGTCGGGCTGTCCAGGGTGAGCTGGTAGCTCCAGTGGACCACCACGTCCGCGAGGTCCGGGAAGTTCTGGGCGGTTGCGCCGAGCTCCAGCTTACCGTCGTTGCGGAGGGTGCCGACGGTGTCGATCGTGACCAGGGGCGCGTCCCCCTCGCGAACGAGCACCAGACCGCCGGGCACCGCGCCACGCGCATAGCTGCCGCTGATGGTGCCCGGATCACCCTCGTGGACGGAACCGACGAAGTCCCCGGCAACGCCGCTGCCGTCGGGCAGGCTGAAGTGCACCGCGCCGCTCGACAGGTCGATGGTGCCGCTCAGTGTCCCCCCTCCGTCCTGCGTGTAGCGGGCTTCGAACACGCCGCTCTGCAGGACCGAGGTGACGATCAGGTGCGCGTCGCCGTCCAGACCGTGGACGCGCCACCATCCCTCGTAGGCGTGGGGATCGTTGGCGACTCCTCCCGGCACGCTAGCGAAGGCCCCCTCCTTGCTGAGGTAGAACCCTCGCGGCATCCCGCCTGCGGCGCGCACGTGCAGACCGGCCATGAGGGTGGCGTCCCCGGGCGCCATCGTGGCCGTGAACCGGTCGCCCGAGAGCGTCTGGTAGTCGAGCGCGGGGTTCGCGAAGTCGATGAAGAAGCCGACGGACCGTGTGGCCGCGTCAATGACGCCGTTGACGCGAAAGGGGGCGTCGGCGGTGTCGTAGAAGGCTCCCAGGCGCCGGTCCAACTGTCCGTGGAGCCAGCTCGCGGTGTAGAACCCGGGCAGCCGTGTCACGTCCAGGGTGCCGTGAAGATCATCGCCGACGAGATCCCAACGGCCCATGGCGCGCTGTCGCCGGACCTGACCGTTGGGGGTGGGCACGCCGTCGACGACCGCGGCATCGTTCGCGACGGCCACGACGTCGTAGCCCACCTTCTGGTACGCCGTTCCGCCCCAGGAGTTCTTGGCGATGAAGAAGCGGTGGTCGGGGTCGCTGTGGTCGTAGCCGATGAGCAGGACCTCGTGACCGAGGCAGCCGGCCTTCGAACCCGGATGCCAGATGCCCAGGCTGTCGGACCAGATACCGTAAGTACAGAACCCGAAGGCGACCTCGTTTCCGCCGTACAACGTCTGCTCGTACCAGGTCGGGTCGTACAGCATCCCGGCGGGCGGTCCGTGGAAGGCGGTGATGCTGTAGGGAGCGTCCGTGAGGGCCTCGCGGGGGAAGGGCGTGGTCGTGATGGCGCCGGGGATGTTGTAGCTCGTGGGCTCGTCCTGCAGGTTGAAGTCGTCGTAGGTGCGTTGCGACACGGTGGCGTCGTTGGGGTCGATGCGGGGGACGTCGCCCGCCTGGTTGGGGTTGTCGTACGGCTTGGCGAGGATGTTCGGGTCCACGTCCTGCAACGGCACGCCGTACACCGCCAGCCGCGTGAGGACGGCCGTGGATGTCCAGCCGACCAGCATCCCGAGCTGGTTCTCGTGAGGTGCGGCGGTCGTACCCGGCGTGCGCTCCAGGTACTGCGTGCGCGTGATGTGGCTGGCGAACTGTTCGGACAGGTCGAGGTCCCCGTAGCCGGCACGCTTGTACGCGGCCTCCACCGCGGCCACCGCCGCGAAGGTCTGGCACGTACCTCGGTAGCCCTGATTCCGGATGGCGGTCTGGTCGGCGGCCAGCGTGAACCGTGGAGGGAGGGTGCTGGGGTCGGGGAGGGCCTGCACCTTCACGCCTGCGGTCGTGTCGACGGTGTCTTCCCGGAAGTCGAAGTCCTCCTGGGAGAGCAGGGTGAAGCGACGTCCGTCGGCCAGGACCGCCGTGCCGGCGTCCCCGCTGGTCTCGATCGAGGCGACCGGCGTCGCGTCGAGCCGGAACGGCGCGCCCAGCACCGAATCCGTGCGCTGCGAGTGCAGGTCGCCCGCGCCTGTCGCGTCGATCGCGAAGCGGTACGCCGACCCATTCGTCAGTCCGCCGATCTCCTGGGTCGAGGCGTCCGCCCCCGTCACGGTGGCGCGCACCTCCAACGCCCGGTCCCCTTGCGCAGCGCCCGCCACGTACACGCGATAGCCGGTCACCCGGCCGTCGGACACGGGCTTCCAGTGCACCGTGACGGCGCCATCGGCCTCGTGGAGCCACACGCCGCCGGGAACGGGAAGACCCCCCGATGCGGCCGGCTTCTGGCTGCACGCGGACAGGACGGCCAGCACGCCGAGGATGGCGCCAAGGGCAACCCATGACCGTGCTTTGGATCGGGCTTGCGGTCGAGACATGCGCACCTCCAGATCGAGGTGGCAAGCCTACGTTCGAGCCGTCAAAGCACCGTCAAAGGTGTCGCCGCGGACCGTTGCGGCCGCTACTTCTCGGCCGAGAGCGCGAACCCGCGCATGAACTGTTCCTGCAGCAGCATGAACACGATCAAGGGCGGGATCAGGGCGAGGATGGCGCCGGCCATCACCAGCCCCCACTCCGTATCCTGCCCGGTGCTGATGATCAGGTTGAGGCCCACCTGGACCACCTGCCGGTCGGTGCGCCGGATGATGACCAGCGGCCACAGGTACTGGTTCCAGACGTAGACGAACTGGATGACGGCCAGCGCGCCGATGGTGTTGGTGCTCATCGGCACCAGGATGCTCAGCAGGAAGCGCATGGGGCCCGCGCCGTCGATCTTGGCGGCGTCGGCCAGGCTCAGGGGGATCGACATGAAGTGCTGCCGGAACAGGAACACCCCGGTCGCGGACGCCAGGAACGGCACGATGATGGCCCAGTAGGAGTTCGACCAGTTGAAGCCGTAGGGCGTGGGCGCCAGCGGGTTCGTGATCCACGACAGCAGCGCCACCCAGGTCGGCGGCGCCTGCTTGGATACCAGGTCGAAGAGCCCGACGATCAGCACCTGGGTGGGCATCATGAGCGTCAGCAAGATGAAGCCGAACACGATGGGCTTGAACGGGATCCGGAAGTACACCAGCGCCATGCCCGCCATCAGCGAGAGCACCGTCTTGCCCAGTGTCACGGCGAAGGCGATGATCAGGGAGTTGCGCATGTAGATGCCGAGATCGGCCGACTGCCAGGCCGTCTTGATGTTGTGCCACAGCTCGGTTCCCGGGATCATGCTCGGCGAGAGCACCTGCGCCGTCGTCTGCGTCGCCTTGATGATGGCGAACAGGATCGGGCCCGTCACGATCAAGCAGCTGAGGATCAGCAGGATGTGGATGAGCCAGCGTGTCCGTGGACGCCGCTGCGACCGCACGGGCGCGACCGCACTCGCCGTTCGCGCCGCCACCTCAACCCCCCCCGTAGTGCACGTTGCGGCCGCCGTAGCGGAACTGCAGCACGGTGATGAGGCCCACGAGCAGCAGCAGGATGACGCCCTGGGCGCCGGCGAAGCCGAGGCTGCCGTTGCCGCCGAAGCCGTCCTGGTAGAGGCGGTAGATCATGGTCGTGGTCAGGCCCGCGTTGTCCAGGTGCAGCGCGCTCGGTCCCACGGGGCCACCCTTCGTGAGGATGTCGATGAGGCCGAAGACCTCGAAGAACGCGTAGGCGAGGTTGGTGAACACCAGGAAGAAGGTCATCGGGGAGAGCAGCGGCAGCGTTACCGCCCGGAAGCGCTGCCAGGCGTTGGCGCCGTCGATGGCGGCGGCCTCCGACAGCTCGCCGGGGATGTTCTGCAGCGCCGCCAGATAGAACACGACGTTGTAGCCGAGCTCCTTCCAGATCGCGGCGCCCACCACCAGACCGAACGCCAGCAGCGGGTTGTCGAGCCAGCGCGGCGCGATGCCGAGCACGCGCGAGAGGACCTGGTTGACCTCGCCGACCTGGGGGTTGAACAGGAACGAGAAGATGGTGCCGGCGATGGCCGGCGACAGCGCGAAGGGCCAGATGAGCAGCAGACGGTAGACGCGCGAGCCGGTGACCTTCTGGTTGGCGAGCATGGCGAAGGCCAGACTGACGATCAGGCCCAGGATCACCACGGACGCGCTGAACACGATGCTCTGCAGGACCACCTGGCGGTACATCGGCGCCAGGATGCCGGTGAAGAGCTGCCGGAAGTTGTCCAGGCCGATGAAACGCCGCGTCCCCAGGATCAGGTTGCTCCGGTACGTGCTCAGGACGAACGACTGGAGGGCGGGATAGTACAGGAAGATCACGAGGATGACGACCGTGGGCAAGAGAAGCAGCCAGGCCGTCGACCAGCTCTTAAATACGGGTGTTCCCTCGTTCATGCTGGGCTCCTGCGGCGCCGCCTTGCCGGACCCGCGCCGCTCGAGGGGTTCAAGGCGGGCCGGCGGCGGGTCGACCCGCCGCCGGCCTCGATGTCCTTACTGGAAGTTGCTGTTGTACTGCTGCAGCGCCTGGTCGGCCAGCTTCTCGGCCTGACCCATCGCGGAGTCCACGGAGGCTCCGTTGAGGACCTTCTGGATGGCCTCTTCGATGATGGTCCGCACCTGCGGGAACGGGCCCATCAGGGCGCCGGCCGTGGCGGGCGAGGACTTGGTGTTCAGCAGCTGCTGGAAGGCAACGGCGTAGTTGGGGTTGTCGCGGAACCAGCCTTCCTTGTCGAGCTGGTTGACCGAGCTGATGCGCACCGGGAAGTAGCCGGTGAGCTTGTGCCAGCTGATCATGTTCTGGGTGTTGGTCATGTACAGCGCGAAGTCGCGCGCGGCCTGCTGCACGTCCTGCGGGACGCCCTTGGCGATCCACAGCGAGGCACCGCCGATGACCACGCCCTCACGCGGAGCGTTGTCGGCGATGGGCAGCTCGGCGGTGGTGGCGCCCCAGCCGCCGTCCTTGCCGGCCTTGGTGATGGCGTTCACCTCGGACGTCGAGTCGATGTGGAACATCGCCTTGCCTTCGGTGAAGATGGCCTCGCTGCCGTTCCAGTTCTCGAGCTTGCCGGTGTAGGTGTAGTAACCCTTGTCGTTGAGCTCCTTGATCCAGTTGACGATGTTCAGCGCGGGCTGGCTCGTCAGCAAGACCTTGGTCGCGCGGCCGCCACGGCCGTTGTCGTTGTTGACCAGGGGCGCGTTCTGCTCGGCCATCCACTGCTCGAAGAACCAGCTGTGCAGCGGGAAGGTCATGCAGCTGTCCTGCGTGTCGCCCGCGGCGCGCAGCGCGGCGCAATCGTTGACCACGTCGCTGTAGGTCTTCGGCGGGTTGGCGGGATCGAGCCCCGCCTTCTTCATCATCGCGTCGTTGACGAACATCACCGCGTTCGACGAGTTGAACGGGATGGAGTTCACCGTGCCGTCGATGGTGTAGTAGTCGAGCACCGGCTTGATGTAGTCGCTGGTGTCGAAGTTCCCGGGGATCTTCCCGACGGGGATGAACAGGCCGGAGTCCTTGGCCTGCTGGCTGCCGACCTCGAAGAGCTGTACGAGCGCCGGCGGGTTGCCCTGGCGGGCGCCGAGCACGGCGGCGTTGAGGACCTCGCGGTACGACGCCTTCGGCGTCACGACGATCTCGTAGTTCGGGTTCTGCTTGTTCCACTCGGCTGCGCGGTCCTGGATCCACTGGAGCCGCTGCGTGCTGAACGCTTCGAAGAAATCGATCTTCGTCTGCGCCAGCGCCATGCTGCCGAGCATGGCGAGCAACGAGAACAGGATGACGGTACGCTTCATGGTTCCCCTTTCCCTTCCTTGGAAGCCGGCGTCAACGTAGCACCTCTCCGTCATGGCTTCGTCTGACGGCAACGCGTTACGCGCCGACCCACATCCTCCGGTGGTGGCGGTAGCCGCCCACAGCCGGAGGCGACCGCTACGGGTGCAGCGTCGAGCCCCCTCGGCGACTCCGGGGAAGCGCCGTACGCTCCCGCTTCACCCGCCCGCTGGTCGCTTGTCCAGGTCTAGAGTGTACCCCACGGCGTCTGGAGCGTCCACGGTCGGAACGCTACCAGGTGCGACACACGCCCGGCGACCCCTCTATCGCAGGACGTGCAGGAGGTCGGGAAGGAAGTTGACGAACCACGGCACGTAGGTGACGAGCAGCAGCACCACGACCATGGCCGGCCACAGATAGAGCATCGCGCGGCTGGCGCGCTCGATGCGGATGTTGCCGATGGCGCACCCCACGAACAGCGCCGTGCCGACCGGCGGCGTGGTGAGGCCCAGGCCGAGGTTCATGAGCAGCACGATCCCGAAGTGCACGGGGTTCATGTTGATGGGGGGCGCGGTGACGATCGGCAGCAGCACCGGGGTGAGGATCAGGATGAGCGGTGCCATGTCCATGATCGCGCCCAGGAGCAGCAGCAAGATGTTGATGAACAGCAGGAGCAGGATGCGGTCGTGCGTGAGCGACAGCAGCCCGGATGCCAACAGCGACGGGATGCGCAGATAGGCCATCAGCCAGGCGAAGGCGCTGGCCGTGGCGATCAGGAAGATGACGATCGAGATGGTTCGCACCGATTGCAGCAGCGCGTTCCAGAGCGTGCGGGGCGTGAGCTCGCGGTAGACGAAGGCCCCCACCAGGAACGCCGTCACGGTGCCGATGGCGGCAGCCTCGGTGGCGGTGAAGAAGCCAAAGGCGATGCCACCGACGATGATGAAACCGACCCCGAGCGCCGGGATCGCGCCGAGCGAGATGCGCAGGCTCTGGCCCAGCGGAGGCCGGGCCTCCGACGGATAGCCCCGCCTGAGCGCGATCAGATAGCTGGCCGCCATCAGGCCGAGGCCGATCATGATGCCGGGGATGTAGCCCCCGAGGAACAGCGCGCCGATCGAGACCCCGCCGGCCGCCAGCGAGTAGATGACGGCGTTGTGGCTCGGCGGGATGATGAGGCCCTGGGTGGAGCTGGCGACGGTGATCCCGACCGAGAAGTCGGTGTCGTAGCCCTTCTTCTTCATCATCGGGATGAGGATCGAGCCGTTGGCGCTCACGTCGCCCACGGCCGAGCCGGAGGCGCCGCCGAAGAGCATCGAGGCCACCACGTTGACCATCGCCAGGCCGCCACGGATGGGGCCCACCAGGACGCGCGCGAAGTCCACGAGGCGGGCGGCGATCCCCCCCTCGGCCATGAGCTGACCGGCCATGATGAAGAAGGGGATGGCGAGCAGGGGCGTGGAGTTGACACCGTTGGCCATGCGTTGCGCCACGATGAGCGGCGGGATGCCCAGCATCAGGACCGTCACGAGGCTGGCGATGCCGAGCCCGAACGCGATCGGCACCCCGAGCACCAGCAGCACCCCGAACGTCCCGAGCAGCGCCCCGATGGGCCCGAAGAGCCTGTCGAACCCGAAGAGGGCCACCACGCCCACCACCAGCGCCGCCACGATGACGAGGAACACCAGGCGGACCAGCGGATTGCGGCCGGTGGTCCGCTCCTCGGCCTCATCGTAGGTCGAGCGCGGCGGCAGCACGAAGTTCTTCAACGAGAAGAACAGCATCAGAACGCCGCCGACCGGGATGCCGAGGTACATCCAACCGATCGGCCACTTGGTGGCCGAGAAGGTCTGCATCATGGTGCGCATCGACAGCTCCCAGCCGTACCAGACCAGGTAGGCGCCGAACGCCGCGGCCAGCAGCCACACCAGCCTGACGAGCGGGTCGCGCAGGCGCGGATCGACCTGGCGGTGGAGGATGTCCATGGCCAGGTGCTCGCCGGTCCGCACGGCCAGCGCGCTGCCGACCATGGCGAGCCACACCATCAGGATGAGGCTCACCTCCTCGGTCCAGCGCGGTACCGGCAGCCCGGGTACGTAGCGGGTCAACACCTGCCAGGAGATGGCGAACACGATCCCGACCAGCAGGCCGACCACCACCGCCCGCACGATGCCGACGACGACGTCCTCGATGCGCTGATAGAGGTGGCGCGGAGGGGGGGCTCCCCCCTCCGCGCCGGCCTGTTGGGTCACGGGTCCGCGACCCCCTCTATTTGGTGTCGACGATGCGCTGGATGAGGTCGCCGTACTTCGAACCGTACTTGTCGTACACCGGCTTCATGGCGGCCTGGAACTCGGCGGTGTCGACCGTGATGATCTCGCTGCCGGCCTTCACGACCTCGGCGCGGCTGGTGTTGGAGAGCTGCGCCCACAGCGCCATCTCCACGGGCACGCTGGCCAGCGCGGCCTCGCGCACCAGGGCCTGGTCCGCGGCGCTGAGCTTGTCCCAGGTGGACTTGCTGATCATCACGACCTCGGGCACGCGGGCGTGACCGTCGAGAGTGAAGTAGGGGGCCACCTCGTAGTGGCGGACGCCCTGCGGGCCGTAGGAGGGGAAGTTGTTCTCGGCGCCGTCGATGACGCCGGTCTGCAGCGCGCTGTAGACCTCGCCGAAGGCCATGGGAACGGGCTCCGCCCCGAGCGCCTTCATCATGTCGAGCACGACTTCCGACTGCTGCGTGCGGATGCGCTTGCCCTTGAGGTCGGCAACGCTCTTGATGGGGCCTGCGGCCTTGGTGGTGTAGAAGTTACGGCTGCCGGAGTCGTAGTAGGCGAGACCGACGAGGTTGGCCTGCTGCAGGCCGTCGAGCAGCTCGCGCCCGATCGGGCCCTGCACGACCTTCCACATGTGCGCGGCGTCGCGGAAGATGTAGGGCAGGCTGTACACGCCCATGGGCGCGTAGAACTCGCCTACGGGGCTGGTCGAGGTGCGCACCACGTCGATGACGCCGAGCTGGACCTGCTCGATGGTGGAGCGCTCGTCACCGAGCTGGCCGCCCGCGAAGACCTCCATCTTGATGCGGCCGTTGGTGGCCGCATCGAGGTAGTTGGCCATGAACTTGAGCCCTTGGACGGTCGGGTAGTCCTCTGGCTGGTTGTCGGCCGCCTTGAGCGTGATCTGCTGGGCCGCCGCCACCCCCACCATCAGGGCGGCCAGGACGAACAGGGACGTCACGAAGCGTCGCATGCATCTCCCTTCTCCGGTACGAGACCGGATCCCACCCGCGCGGAGATCCTCCGGAACGCGGTCGCCCTCTTCCCCGCAAAAACCCCTCCCGTACAACACGTGAACGTTAACGTTCGCGAACGAACGCAGGCTCGTGGGTCCACGCGAGCCGAGGGCGTGGTGTGGACATCAGTTGAACGCTAGCACGGCCCAAAAGGGCTGTCAACGACACGATGTCCCGCCTGCATCGGCATTTCCGTGAAGTCCCTTCCACAGGCGCTTCACGGCGGCTCCCGGTCTGGTATCGTTAACGTCGAACGGCGATGGAGCGGAGCTTTCAGACATGGGACGAGTGACCATCCAGGACGTAGCACGCGAGGTCGGCGTGTCCGCGATGACGGTGTCGCGCGTCCTCAACGGGCAGCCGGGCGTGAGCGAGCGGCGGCGCTCGCAGGTGCGCGCAGCCATCGACGAGCTCGGCTACCGCCGCAACGGCCTCGCCCGCAGCCTCAAGGCCAGCCGCTCCCATACGCTCGGCCTGGTCGTCCCCGACATCACCAACCCCTACTTCCCGGAGATCGTCCGCGGGGCCGAGGACGTGGCGCTGGAGGCCGGGTACGGCGTGTTCCTGAGCAACGCCGTCGAGGACCAGCAGCGCGAGGCCACCAGCCTGCGCTTGATGGAGGAACGACGGGTCGACGGCGTCATCGTGGTCAGCCCGCGGCTGCCCGAGCGGCAACTCCACGCACTGCTGCGCGGCCACCGCGCCGCGGTGGTCGTCAACCGCTCGGCGCCGCCCGAGGTGGCCGGCGCGGTCCGGCTCGACCACGTCAGCGGCGTCATGCAGGCGATCGATCACCTGGTCGCGCTCGGCCGGAGGCGCTTCGGCCTCCTCGCCGGACCCGACAGCTCGTTCGCGGCCCGCGAGCGCCTGGAGGGCATCCGCGCCGGGCTCGCGGCGCGCGGCATGCCGCTCGCCCCCGACCGGTTGGTCAAGACGGCGCCCTACATCGACGACGGCGCCGACGCGGCCGCCCGCCTGTTCGAGATGGCCGGGCGGCTCGACGCCCTGCTGTGCTACAACGACCTGGTCGCGGCGGGCGCCCTGCAGGCCTGTGCGTCCGCGGGGCTCCGCGTGCCGCAGGACGTCGCGGTGGTCGGCTTCGACGACATCGCCTTCGCACGCATGTTCACGCCCCCGCTTACCACCCTCCACGTCCCCAAGTATGACCTCGGCGTCAATGCCATGCGCATCCTGCTCGACCGCATCGCCGGCCGCAACGTGCACGCCGAGGTGGTGCTCCGCCCCACCCTGGTGGTGCGCGGAAGCACCGTTGCTGCCGCCGCGCCCGTCACCATCCGCACCGCGAGCTGAGGAGGTTCGCTCATGACTCGACCCGCCACCCTGTCCACCGATCGCCTGGTGAGGGCCGACGCGGAGCTCTACCAGGGCTCCCGCGCGGACATCGATCTCGAGGGCGCGCGCGCCGTGCTGGTGCTCGAGCGCGGTCCCTTCGGCAAGCGGCTGCTGGCCGCCGCGCCGGCGGATTCCGCCGTACTGGAGCACTTCGAGGGTGCGGCGGCCGGCACCGTCGACGGCCTGGCGGTGCTCCGCTGCCCGCTCAACGACGCCAACGCGGCGGCGCTGCGCCGTGTCCTGCCCGACCTTGCGCCGCGGCCCCTCGGGCTCGCCACCTCCGCGGGCTTCGGCGACCGCCTCGGCATCGCCACCCCCGGCCACGTGCGCTCGCTCGGCAGCGCCGGGGCCGCCGGCGGCCTGGTGGCGCCCATCTTCGCGCAGCAATCGATCCGCGAGATGACGCGCACCCGCCGCTCCCCCACCGAGGTGCTGCGCGACGCCACCTTCGGCGCCTTCGAGGCCGGCTGGCGCGGCCCGCTGGGCGCCGACGCCGATCACCTCAAGCTCCCCGAGCACATCGACGCCTGCGTCGACGCCGGCTTCTCGTTCTTCACGGTGGACCCCGGCGACCACGTCGACGACGACGCCGACGCCGCAGACGCCGCCGACCTCGAGCGGCGCCTGGCGGCCCTGCCCTGGGAAGGGCTCGAGACCACCCGCGAGGCGCTCGAGCGGACCTACGTCGGCCAGACCATCGAGCTGGAGTCCGAGACGTTGATCCTCGAGCGCGAGCAGGTGCTGCGCGCCGCCGCCAAGTACGGCGCGGCGCTGGCCCACGTCGCCCGTATGCACCGTTACCTCGCGGAGCGCAAGGACGCCTTCGACTTCGAGGTCTCCGTCGACGAGACGGGCACCCCCACCTCCCCCGAGGAGCACGCCTTCCTCGCGCTGGAGCTGAAGCGCCTGGGCGTGACCTGGGTCAGCCTGGCGCCGCGCTTCCCGGGCCGCTTCGAGAAGGGCGTGGACTACATCGGCGACCTCGACGCGCTCACCGTCGAGCTGAAGCGCCACGCCGCCATCGCGCGGGTGCTGGGGCCCTACAAGCTGAGCCTCCACTCCGGCTCGGACAAGTTCAGCGTCTACGGGCCGTTCACGCAGGCCACCGGCGGCCTGGCCCACCTCAAGACGGCGGGCACCTCCTACCTCGAGGCGCTGCGGGTCGTCGCGGGGGTGGCGCCGGCGCTGTTCCGCGAGATCCTGGCGTTCGCGCGCGTGCGCTACCCCACCGACCGCGCCAGCTACCACATCTCCGCGGTCCTCGAGAAGGTCCCGGAGGAGGGCGAGCTGCGCGACGGCGACCTGCCCGGGCTGCTCGACCAGTTCGACGCGCGGCAGGTGCTGCACGTCACCTTCGGCTCCGCCCTCGAGGCATACGGCGACGCGCTCCAGCGCGAGCTGCGCGCGCACGAGGAGGAGCACTACGCCGCGCTCGAGCGCCACTTCGTGAAGCACGTGCGTCCCTTCGCGCAGGCGGCACGATGAGCGCGCGCCCCGACGGCGCACCGGTCGAACGCGCCCGCCTGGCGGGCACCGTGGCCGTGGTCACCGGCGGCAGCGGCGGCCTGGGTTCGGGTTTCGCCGAGACGCTGGCCGGCGCCGGCGCCAAGGTCGCGGTGATGGGCCGGCACCTGGAGAGCTGCGAGCGCGTCGCCGAGCGCATCCGCCAGCGGGGCGGCGACGCGACCGCCGTCGCCTGCGACGTGATGGAGCGCGCCTCGCTGGAGCGCGCCGCGCTGGCCGTGCACGAGCGCTACGGTAAGGTCGGCATCCTCGTCAACGGCGCCGGCGGCAACGACCCGCAGGCCACCACGAGCGAGCAGCGCAGCTTCTTCGATCTCGACCCGGACGCGCTGCGCAGGGTCGTCGACCTGAACCTGGTCGGCACCCTGCAGGCGTGCCAGGTGTTCGGACGCGACATGGCCGATCGCGACGAGGGCGTGATCATCAACATCTCCTCCATGGCCTCGGAACGCCCGCTCACGCGGGTGGTCGGCTACGCCGCGGCCAAGGCGGCGGTCAACAACTTCACCCGCTGGCTCGCCGTGCACATGGCCCAGAGCTACGGCCCCGGCATCCGCGTCAACGCGCTCGCGCCCGGCTTCTTCCTCACGCAGCAGAACCAGTACCTGATGATGGACGTGGAGTCGGGCGAGCTCACGCCGCGCGGCGCCACCGTGGTCGGGCACACGCCGATGGCGCGCCTGGGCGCCGCGCAGGACCTCGCCAGCACGCTGCTGTGGCTCGCCGACCCGGCCAGCGGCTTCGTGACCGGCGCGATCGTGCCGGTCGACGGCGGCTTCTCCGCGTTCAGCGGGGTCTGAGCGGGCGATGCGACGCCTCGTCCCATGCCCGCATGCCGGGGGCCGGCCGTGACGGCGCCCGGCACGCCTTCCGGCGTCGTCGGGGAGGGCCACGTCGACCGCGCGCTCGACGAGGCCGCCGTGGTGGACCTGCTCGCCCGCGGCCTGGCCGACGTGCCGCTCGACGGCAAGCGCGTGCTCGTCATCATCCCCGACGGCACCCGCAGCGCGCCGCTGCCGATGCTCTACCGCCGCCTCTACGAGGTGCTGGGCCGGCGCGTGACGCAGCTCGACTACCTCATCGCACTCGGCACCCACCCGCCCATGTCCGACGCGGCCATCGCCCGGCTGCTCGGCATGGACGAAGCGGAGCGCGCGCGGCGCACGCCCGGGAGCCGGGTGTTCAACCACGCCTGGCAGGACGCCAGCGCCCTGACCGAGCTCGGCACCATCTCCGAGAGCACCATGACGGAGCTGACCGGCGGCCTCGTCACCCGGCCCACGCCGGTCCGCCTCAACCGCATCATCCTGGCGTACGACCACCTGCTGATCGTGGGGCCGGTGTTCCCGCACGAGGTGGCGGGGTTCTCGGGGGGAGCGAAGTACCTCTTCCCCGGCATCGCCGGCCCCGACATCATCGACGCCACCCACTGGCTGGGCGCGCTCGCCACCAGCCACGCCACCATCGGGGTGAAGGACACCGCCGTGCGCCGCGTGCTGCACCGCGCCGCCGCCTTCGTCACCGACGCCCGGCCCGTGACCCTCGCCGCGCTGGTGATGGAGGGCAAGACGCTGCACGGCCTCTACCTCGGCGACCTCGAGCGCGCCTGGGAGGCCGCCGCCGACCTCTCGGCCGAGCTCAACATCGTCTGGAAGCCGCGCCCCTACCGCTCGGTACTGTCGATGCCGTCGGCGATGTACGACGAGCTCTGGACCGCCGCCAAGGCCATGTACAAGACCGAGCCCGTGATCGCCGACGGCGGCGAGGTCATCATCTACGCGCCCGAACTGAAGGAGATCAGCACCGTCCACGGCCACCTCATCCGCCAGGTCGGCTACCACGTGCGCGACTACTTCACGCACCAGTGGGAGCGCTTCTCCGACGTGCCCTGGGCGATCCTCGCGCACGCGACGCACGTCAAGGGGGGCGGCACCTTCGAGGGCGGCGTGGAGCGCCCGCGCATCCGGGTGACCCTGGCGACCGGCATCCCCGAGGAGATCTGTCGCGCGGTCGACCTGGGCTACCGCGACCCAGCCGGCATCGACCCCGAGGCCTGGCGCGACCGTGAGGACGAGGGGCTGCTCCTGGTGGAGAACGCCGGCGAGCACCTCTTCCGGCTCCGGGAGAGCTGAGCGGTGCGCGAGGCCATCGTGGTGATGGGCGTCTCCGGGTCCGGCAAGTCCACCATCGGGCGGCGGCTCGCCTCGAAGCTCGGGTACGCCTTCGCCGACGCCGACGCCTACCATCCGGAGGCGAACGTCGCCAAGATGGCGAGCGGCGTGCCGCTCACCGACGCCGATCGCCGGCCCTGGCTCGAGCGCCTTCGCGACCTCATCGACGAGCACGCCGCCCAGGGCCGCTCGTTGGTGCTGGCGTGTTCCGCCCTGAAGGAGCGCTACCGGCGCGTCCTGCAGCAGGCCCAGCCGGCGGCGCGCGTGCACTTCGTGTACCTGCAGGGCGACTTCGCCACCATCCTGCGCCGCATGCAGCGCCGCAAGGGCCACTACATGAAGGCGTCGATGCTCGAAAGCCAGTTCCGCGACCTGGAGGAGCCCGCCGACGCCGTCGTGGTGAGCGTGGACCGCAGCGTGCCGGCCTCGGTGCAGCAGGCGCTGGCGGGGCTGGCGGCGCGAGGGGTGCGCCCGCAGCGCACCCGGCCGGCAGGGCGGCGAACGCGCGGCGAGCGCGCCCACGGGGGGCGGAAGCGCGACGCACGGACGCGCGAAACGGGGGCGCACGAGCGCAAGGAGCACGACGCTGGGGAGCACGAGCGAGACGGGCACGACGCAGACGGGCACGACGCAGACGGGCACGACGCAGACCTGCAAGACGAGGAGGGGAAAGCATGAGCACCACGTCCACCGCACGGTCGGCCGCCGCCGACCGCTGCTTCAGTCCCGAGCCCGAGCAGCGCGCGCTCGCCCGCGACCTGTTCGCCGGCGTGAAGGACCTGCCGATCGTCGGGCCGCACGGCCACGTCGACCCGCGCATGCTCGCCGAGGACGCACCGCTGCCCGACCCCGCGCAGCTCTTCATCGTCCCCGACCACTACGTGTTCCGCATGCTCTACAGCCAGGGCGTGCCCATGGAGGACCTGGGCGTGCCCAGCCGCGACGGCAGCGCTGTCGAGCGCGACCCGCGCGCCGTCTGGCAGCGCTTCGCCGAGCACTTCCACCTGTTCCGCGGCACCCCCACGGGGCTGTGGCTCACGCTCGAGCTCGAGCAGCTCTTCGACATCCACGAGAAGCCGAACGGGGAGAACGCCGGGCGCCTGTACGACGCCATCCAGGACAGGCTCCGGAGGCCCGAGTACCGCCCGCGCGCGCTGTTCGAGCGCTTCGGCATCCACACCCTCGCCACCACCGACGCGGCCACCGACGCCCTGGAGCACCACCGCGCCATGCGCGAGCAGGGCTTCACGAAGGTGCGCCCCACCTTCCGTCCCGACGCCGTGCTCGACCTCGACACCGAAGGGTGGCGCGCCAACGTCGAGCGGCTGTCGGCGGTCTCCGGCGTGGACGTGGCCGACTACCCGAGCTTCCTGCGGGCGCTCGAGCAGCGGCGCGCGTTCTTCAAGGAGCTCGGCGCGGCCGCGACCGACCACGCCTCGAAGACCGCCGACGTGGCGCCTCTCTCCGAGCTGGAGGCGGGCGCCGTGTTCGAGCGCGCGCTGTCCGGCACGCCCGGCGTCGACGACGCGCGGCGCTTCACCGCCCACATGCTCTTCGAGATGGCCCGCATGAGCGCCGAGGACGGGCTCGTGATGCAGCTCCACGTGGGCAGCCTGCGCAACCACGACGCCGGCGTGTTCCGGCGCTTCGGGCTCGACAAGGGCGCCGACATCCCGCTCGCCACCGAGTGGACCCGCGCCCTGCAGCCGGTCCTGAACGCCTACGGCAACGACCCGCGCTACCGCCTGGTGGTCTACACCCTCGACGAGAGCAGCTACAGCCGCGAGCTGGCGCCGATGGCCGGGCATTACCCGGCGCTCACTCTGGGCGCGCCCTGGTGGTTCTTCGACAGCGTCAAGGGCATGGAGCGCTACCTCGACGCGGTGATGGAGACCGCCGGCGCGTACAACCTGGCCGGCTTCAACGACGACACCCGCGCCTTCGCCAGCATCCCCGCCCGCCACGAGGTGTGGCGCCGGGTGACGAGCAACTGGCTGGCCGGGCAGACGGTCCGGGGGCTCATGGACGCCGACGACGCGCACGCGCTGGCGCGGGCGCTGGCCTACGAGCAGGTGCTGCGGACCTACCGGCTGGAAGGCTGAGCTCCGCATCCCAGCAGGCGCCCGCCCTCCGTCGCGACCCTGACGCGCGAGCCCCGCCCGACACGGGCGGGGCTCGCTGCGCATGGTGGGCCGGCGTGAGGGCCGGCGCGGGAGGCCGATGGGGGGCCGACACACAGAGGCCGGCGGCGGGAGCACTGGTCCTCAGCGCTGACCCGTGCGGCCGTGGCCGCAGGGCATGGTGCCGTCGTCGCCCGGCCGGGCCGGACCGTTGCCCGGACCGTAGCCGCCCGGGCCGAAGCTGCCGGGTCCGAAGCCGTTGGAGCCGTACGCGCCGGGGCTGCCCGCGGGACCTACCGCGCGGCCCGACTGCCGGCCGAAGTCCTGGGCGCCGCGCGCCGGGCCGTAGGCGAAGCCCGCGTTGGGCCCGACCTCGCGCTGGAGCTGCGCGCTCACCGCGGCCTCGCTGCGGGTCTTCATCATCGCGGCCTGCGCGTCGGTGAGCTCGCCGTTGGCGACGGCCTCATCGATGGCCTGGTTGCGCGACGCGACCAGCGCGGCCTTGAAGGCTTCGGGGTCCTGCCCCAGCTCGACTGCGATGTCGCTCAGGGTCTTGCCGCTCTGGTGGAGCGAGATCAGCTCCTCGGGGGTGATACCGAGCAGGGCCGCCGCTTCGTCGTGGATCGTGCCGAACACCGTGCCGGCCTGGACGGGTCCGGCTCCGGCGGTACCGGATGCGCCCGCGGGGTTCTGGAATCGGGGCCCGTAGGCGAAGGCGAGCGAGAGGGCGAGGGCGGCTGCTGCGCTCACGGCGATGATGCGTTTCATGGTCTCCTCCGTTCGTGGTCTCCCCAAGAGGGGGAGGCTCAGGGACGCCGTCAGCCTAGGAGGAAGCCGGGGAAGGTCGGGAGAAGGGTGTGTGAACGCTCCGCGAAGGGCCCGGGCGCCCGCCCCCCGTGGGCACGCCCGTGCTGGCCCGGGAGCTACGCCGGGAGGTCGAGGCCCAGCGACGCCATCGCCTTGCTGGTGCCCGGCAGGTCGCGGTGCACCACCCCGTGGATGCCCAGGCTCTGCGCGACCTCCACGAACATGGGGCGGTCGTCGAGGTAGACGACCTCGCCGGGCTCCACCTGCGCCAGGTCGAGCGCGATGCGGAAGATGTCGGCGTCGGGCTTGCGCACGTGCACGAAGCCGGAGCACACGAAGGCGTCGATCAGCCCCTGCAGGCCGAAGGCGCGCGCACGGTACTCGCTCAGCTCACGCCCCTCGTTGCTGACGGCCAGCACCTGCAGCCCGTGGCGCTGCTTGAGCCGCCTCTGGAAGGCGATAATGTCGTCGAAGGGACGTGACTGCGCCCGCATGAAGCCCCGGAAGTCGCCGGGCGTGAAGGCGCGCGTCTCGTAGAACACCACCCTGTGCAGGTACTCCTCGAGCGACAGCTTGCCGGACTCGTAGGTGTCGAAGGTGAGGTGGTGGCGCTCGTTGAGCTCGTCGAGGTCCAGGTCGAAGGTCTCGGCCGCCCGGGCGCGGGCGCTGCGATCCCAGCCGTTGGTCAGCAGGACCCCGCCGATATCGGTGAAGAGGGCTCGGATGGCGTTCGGCACGGAGGGCCTCCCATCGTCGCGGGCCGCTCCGCATCGGGCGCCGGCCGCCGGCGGCGACCGCGCGCCCCGGGCACTTGGCCGAGTCGGGCGCGGACCAGTACGACCCCGCAGGGTATCGCCTCGCGGCCCAGGCACCGTGTCGCGCCACGAGCGGCCGGCCCCGGTTGGCGCCGAACGGCCCACTCAGGCACTCGCGCCGATCCGATCCCACACACCGTCCAGAGCCAGGGTAACGGCACCGATGAGGGCCGCATCCTCGCGCAGCTCCGCCAGCCGCACGTCGATATCGAACGGCATGCGCGCCGCGAGACGCCGGCGCAGGTCGGGCAGGAACGCCTCCAGAGCCACGCCCACCCCTCCGCCCAGGAGGACGCGCCCGGGATCGAGCAGCAGCCCCACCGCCGAAAGCACGTCGGCCAGAGTATCGAGGAACGACGACACGACGTCGCTCCCGGGTTGCTCGCCTTGGAGCGCCTCCGCCAGGGCGTCGTGGGGATCGCCGCTCCCTCCCGCCTCGCGGTGCGCCCGCCCCAGCCCCGTGCCGCTGAGGACCTGCTCCAGGACCTGCTGCCGCACAGCGGGGAAGTACCCGATCTCTCCCGCCCTCCCGTGCGCTCCGTCATGGACGCGTCCGCCCAGCATCAGGCCGGCCCCGAACCCGGTCCCCATGGCGATGAACACGGCCGAATGGCCGCCGCCGCCGCCCCGCCTGAACTCGCCGATGGCAGCAGCATTGACGTCGTTCTCGAAGCGCACCGGGATCGGCATGTGCCTGGCGATGCTCGCGGCGAACGCGCGATCGCTCGTCGCTGGAAGGTTCGGCGCGAGGTGCGCCACACGCTCGACCGGATCCCACACGCCGGGCATGTCGATGCAGGCACCCACGACGCGCGCTCTCGCGATGCGCTCGCCGTCCGCGAGCTGCCACGCCATGCTCGTGATCTGATCCGCCAAAGCGCGCGCGTCCTCGGCCTCGGTGCGCTCGCGCGCGACCACCACCACGTCCCCGCGGAAGTCCGCGAGCGCGACCCTCACCTGCATCCCACCGACATCGACCCCCACAACGTAGGCCGCCCGCGGGTTGAGGTCATACAGGGCCGGGCGCCTGCCGCCACTGCTCGGCCCCCGCCCGATCGTCACCATGTAGCCGCCAGCCGCCAGGGTCTCCATGGCCGCCGACACCGTCGGTTTGCTGACACCGAGTTGCTCGGCCAGCGAGGTGCGCGACACCGGACCCGCGACCCGCGCGGCCTGCAGCACACGGGCCTCCATCGCGCTCAACAGCGGCATCGTAAAGCCGGATTCCAAAGTGGCTCAAGCGTAGCCACGCCGGGAGACCCTGTCAAGCTGGCGCGAGCGCACCGGATCGCGCGCCGATCACCCGATAGGTCGGACCCTCCCTCGCGCTTCCGGATCAGGCGCGGCGTATTGACACTGTCCGAGGTCCAGCGTAGCATTACATTGTTAAGCAACTTTACGAATGTACAAGCCGCCGCCGGCATGGAGCGGCGGTCGCCCCCCGCCGGGGCCCAGGAAGGAGCGCACCCTCGAGCCGAACTCTCGCCGCGCCGCGCCGGCCGTCCGCCGGCCCTCGCTCCGGAGCCTCTTCGAAGGCGCCGGTGACCGGAAGGAAGACTTCATGCGCAAAGTCCTGATCGCCCTGGTGGTGTTCCTGCTCGCGGCCGCGGCCTCGGCCAAGGAGCTCAGCGTCCTGTGGTTCTACGATGATCCCTCCGAACTCGCCTTCGTGAAGCAGGCGTTCGCGGAGTACACGGCGCAGCACCCTGACGTGACGTTCAAGCTGAACACGGTGTCGTACGACAACCTGTTCACGAAGGTCACCCAGTTGATCGCGGGCGGCACGCCACCCGACATCGTTAAGCTCACCGACGTTCGCCCCGAATTCGCTCCGTTCGTACTCGATCTGAGCAAGTACGAGGGGAAGGACTTCCTGAAGCCGTTCATCCCAGGCGTGGCCAGGGGCATGGAGCGCGGCGGCAAGATCATCGGCGCCCCGCTGGACGTGACCGCCAACGGCATCATTCTCAACAAGTCCTACTTCCAGAAGGCCGGCGTTTCCATCCCCAACGAACAGACCGGTTGGACCTGGACCGAGTTCGAGAAGGCCATCCGCGAGGTGACGACCAAGACGCAGGCGCGGTTCCCACTTGTCTGGGACGTGACGCCGCACCGCTGGCTGACGTTCCTCTACGAGAACGGCGGTAGCATCTTCAAGGACAACGGCACCGCCAACGGCTTCGACACGCAGGCCTCGATCAACGCGCTCACCAAGTTCGCTGCCATGAACCACGACGGCCTGATGCCGCTGTCGGTCTGGGGCGGCACCGACAACCCCCGTGACCTGTTCTTCAGCGGGCAGGCGGTGGCCTGGATGAGCGGCAGCTGGCAGGTCAAGGCGATGGAAGACGGCATCAAGAACTTCGACTGGACGGCGGGCCCCAACCCCTCCGTAACCACCCGCTCCAGCGTCCTCGGTTACAAGTTCGTCTCGGCCTTCAACACCAGCAAGTACCCCGCCGACGCCGCGGACTTCATTCGCTTCTTCACCAGCAAGGAGATGCAGCGCAAGTACGCCCAGCAACTTACGGTGATCCCGGCGCGCACCGACGTCGGTACCGTCGACTACGGCAACCCGCAGGCCACTGAAGCACTGAACAACCTTGCCTACGAGTTGAAGATCAGCCCTCTGGCAGCCTCCTCGGACGTCACCAACCCGGCGATCGCCTACGTCTGGGACACGCTGAAGGAGAACATCGTGGCGGTGACCCTGAAGCAGGAGACGCCGCAGCAGGCGGTCACGAAGGTTAGCGCGGCCATCGACAAGGGCCTGGCCGCGACGCACTGACCCCGGAATGGGCGCCGCGTCTTGCGGCGCCCACCTCCCCCTATGAACCGGCGCACCCCCCTCACTCCCTATCTCTTCATCTTCCCCAGCGCAGCTATCTTCCTGCTGTTCATCGTGTGGCCGGCGCTGCAGGGGTTCTATCAGTCCCTGTTCCGCCGCGGTGTCATCGTCCGCAACGACATCCCGGCGCTGGCCGCCGAGTTCGTGGGGCTCGGCAACTTCCGGCAGCTGCTGCACGACGAGCGCTTCCTCGCGGTCCTGGGCCGCACCATCGTTTACACGTCCGTGACCGTTCCCCTGGTGGTACTAGTAGCGTTGGGGCTCGCCCTGCTGCTGCGCGACACCTTCCCGGGCGTCGGCATCGTGCGGGCCATCGTGTACTGGCCGTCGATGGTCAGCCTGATCATCGTCGGCATCTCCTGGAAGTGGATCCTGGGCTTCGAATCCGGCGTCGCCAACTACCTGATGACCCAACTCGGCCTGGCCAAGGTACCGTGGCTCCTCGATCCCACCATCGCCCTGGCGACGGTGGTCCTGGTGTCCGTCTGGGCTACCGCCGGCTTCTTCATGGTGATCTTCATCGCCGGCCTCAACGCCATCCCCGACGTCTACTACGAGTCCGCCACCATCGACGGCTGCGGATCGCTGCAACTGTTCCGCCATATCACCGCCCCGCTACTCAAGCCCACCACTGTGCTGGTCGTGATCCTGGCGACCATCAACGCCTTCAAGGTGTTCGAGCAGGTGATCGTGCTGACCGACGGCGGGCCCGGTCGCGCCACCGTCTTCATGGTCCAGAACATCTACGAGGAGGCCTTCCGCCACCCCTTCGGCGTCGGCTACGCCTCCGCCCAATCGGTGGTGTTCTTCTTCATCATGCTGCTGTTCGCGTTCGTCCAGTTCCGCATGACACGCGGTGGGGAGGCGTGAGCATGCGCTCCCCGTTGCGTACCGTCAAAGCCATGGGCGTGCTCGTCGCCGTGGCCATCTTCCTGGTCCCGGTCCTGTGGGTCGTGCTCAGCGCGTTCAAGCCGGGGTCCGAGCTGGCAACGTACCCGCCGCGGATCCTGCCCGTCCACTGGACGCTGGCGAACTTCTCCGACGGTTTCCGCTTCGGCAACTTCGCGCGCTACTTCCTCAACAGCGGGTTCGTCGCGGTCACCAGCACGGTCCTATCGGTGGTGATCAGCACCATGGCCGGCTTCGCCTTCGCGAAGTTCCGCTTCCCCGGCCGCGACGTCATCTTCTTCGCGATGCTGGCGACGCTGATGATCTCGCTGCAGGTCATCCTCATCCCGATGTTCCTTACACTGAAGCAGCTCGGCCTCATCAACAGCCTGTGGGGCATCATCATCCCGCCGGCGGCAACACCCACCGGCATCTTCCTGATGCGGCAGTACATGATGACGATCCCCGACGAGCTGCTCGAGGCGGCGCGCATCGACGGTGCGACCAACCTGCAGATCTTCGCGCGGATCATGATCCCACTGTCGGTGCCGGTCATCTCCACACTCACCATCTTCAGCTTCGTGTGGCGCTGGAACGACTTCCTGTGGCCGTTCCTGGTGATCAACGACGACCGCCTGCAGACGGTTCAGCTCGCGCTAGCGAACTTCGTCGGCCAGTACGCGGTCAAGTGGGGGAGCCTGTTGGCCATGACCACGCTCTCGATGCTGCCCATGCTCGTCATCTTCTTGATCTTCCAGCGCTACTTCCTGCGCGGTATCTCCACGACGGGGCTGAAGGCATGAGCCTCGACCTGCTGGTGATCGGCGCCCACCCCGACGACGCCGAGTTGGGCGCGGCCGGGCTGTTGCACCTGGCCAGTCAACGTCGATGGTCGACCGGTATCGTGTGCCTCACGCGCGGAGAGGGCGGGGTTCTGGGCGACGCTACGACGCGAACGCGCGAAGCCCGTGAGTCCGCCGAGCTCCTGCGGGTGGACGTCTTCAAGCAGCTCGACCTGGGCGACACTCTCCTCGACACCGGCCGGGCCCGCCTGGAGGCGGTCGAGGAGGTACTGCTCGAGACCCGCCCGGCACGCATCGTGACCCACCACCCCGACGACTGGAACCCCGACCACCGGGCGGCCTGGACGTTGGTCGACGGCGCCTGGGCGGCCGCCAACCGGGGCGGACGGCACGGCGCCCGAGCCATCGCACGACCGCGCCTCCTGCAGTTCCGCATCGACGTGCGCCGCGCCGTGCCCCCGACGTTGGTGGTCGACATCACCAGCGCCTGGCCCGTCAAGGAGCGGGCGCTGGCGTGCCACGCCTCGCAGGCGCCCATCGTCGAGGCCGCGCCGCTGCTGGCGCGGGCCTGGGGCGCCCTCATCGGGAGCGAGCGTGGCGAGGCCTTCGCGTCCCCCGAGGCCATCGCCCTGAACGACCGTCTGGAGCTGGGCTGAGCCGTGCTGCAACCCACCGCGGACGGTGACCTGGTCGGCACCATCACGGGCCTCGCCCACCCGTTCTCGACGACGCGGCTCAACGCGCTGCTGAGGCCGCTGGGCCTCGACGGCATCGCGCTGTGGGGGCACGGCGAACTCGGTGGGCTCCGCTGGGATGCGCCCGGAGAGAGAGCGTGGCGAGTACGCCTCGGGCCGAACCGCGCCGAGTTGGGACGCCCCGGCCTGCGCTTGCGCATCACCGCTCCGCCGCGCGGCTGCACGGTCATGCTCGAGAACCTCGGGCCCGACGCCGTCCGTGTGCGTCTGTCCGCCCCACGCGCCGTGCCGGCGGGGCTCGAGGGGAGGCCGCACCCGCTCGCCATCGACGGCGGCCTCGCACTCGACGCACCGAACGGCGCGCTGGCGTTGATCGTGAGCGGATCGGCGCCGACGCCGCAGGCCGATACGGGCGCCGGTCCGAGCGTAGCGCTGGCGGCCGGTGCCCGGGCGGTGGTGGCGGCCGCGGCCGACCTCCGGGAGGCCCGGCGACGTGCTGACGCCGTCAGCGACGCCTGGCAGGCGCACCAGCGCGCCTTCGAGCGGCACGACCGTTGGCTGCGGACGCGTCTGGAGATCGACGATCCACTGCTCGCCACCCTCATGGCCCACACACTGCATGCCGCCACCTCGAGTGAGAAGCGCGACGACGACGGGACCTTCGCCGGACTCGCCGCCGGGCACGGCTACGCTGTCCCGGCCCGGAGCTACTTCAGGGACGGCTACTGGACGTCCCAGGCGCTGCTTCCTTTCGCGCCGGAGCTGGTGCGCGAGCAGGCACTGCTGTTGGGCAGCGGGGTCCACGCCGACGGTGAGGCGCCCAGCGGGGTCATCCACGCCAGCGCGGTCGGTGAGCGCGTGTGGGCATCCATGCTCGCGCGCGACGCGGAGCTGCGCCGTGACCACCGCCAGCCCGGCGAGTGGTGGACGGATCATTTCGACTCGCCCTGGCTTTACGCGTTGCTGGTGTGGGACTACATCGCCTGGACGGGCGACCGCGGCCTGCTGCAGGCCGACCTCGGCGACGGGCGGCGCGTGCGCGACGCTCTGCGCTCGGTGCTCCACCGCACGTCCGTTGCCGTGTCGAGCGCGGCCCTGCCGGAGAAGCCCCTCAACGACCGCGACTGGGCCGACAACGTCTTCCGCTCCGGAAGCGTCGCCTACGACGTGGCGCTCGCCTACGGTGCCGTGAAGGCAAGCCTGCCCGCGCTGCACCGCTGGGAACCTGCGCTGCACGCCGCTCTGGCGGGTTGGCTGCACCGTGCCCCGCAGGAGCTACTCCGACAACTCTGGCTGCCGGGGGCGGGGCACCTGGCGGAGTACCGGCGTCCCGACGGCAGCCTAGAGCCGCACCTGGCACTGGACAGCGTGGTCGCGGTGCGCTACGGCATGCTCCCCGAGCCCAACGCCACCGAGCACCTGGCGGCCCTGTGCCGCGAGCTCCTCACCCGCCACAATCGGCACCAGCCGTACGGCGACTGGGGCGTGATGTGCGCCTATCCCGCCTACGGCCGTCGCAACGAGCTTCGCGGCAAGACGCGCTTCCCATACCGCTACCACAACGGCTCCGACTGGCCCTACCTCGACGGACTTCTCGCCGAGGAACTGCTGCGCCTCCGCCACCCGGACGCCGGTTACGCGCTCACACGCTGGTGGCGCGTCGGCCTCGACCACGACTGGAGCGCGCCCGTCGAGTACTTCTCGCCGCCGTTCGGCCGCGGCTCGCCGCTACAGGGTTGGAGCTCCACGCCCGCGCGGGCGATCGTGAGCGGGGCCTTCGGCATCGGCCCGGAGCGGACGCCGACAGCGCCGCCCTGGCCCGACGCATCCCTGAACGGTGTGCACCTGCAGGGGAAGCACCTCGCCGCACACGCGTCCGACAACCATCTGGAGATCAAGCGCCATGACTGAACGGCGGACCACACTGCGCGACCTGCGCCCGGCATCGACCGAAGCGAACGGCGGCACCTTCACCGCGGCCGGAGGCGCCGCACTGAGGGTCGGCTTCCTCGAGGCCGACGTGCTCCGGATCGAGTTCCTGCCCGACGGCGAACGCCGGATCGACCGCACCTGGTCGGTGACCGACGCCGACGGCGACGTCCCCCCCGAGGGACGCCGACGCGACGACACGGCGCGGTTCACGCGGCCGGCGATCGAATGGCGCTCGCCGAGCGACGCGGCGGTGGGCGCTGCAGCCGCCGACGGGCCCCCGCGCCGCCTCGTGGCGGACAGCGGCATCATCCAGGTCGGCATCGATCTGGAGGACGCGGCGCTCGACGTGCGCGACGCCGCCGGACGTACCATCCTCCGCGACCTCCCCGGCCGGGCCTACCTGTGCGGCGAGCACGGCTCGGTGTGGCACACGCTCACCCGTAGCCTGGACGATCACTACTACGGGCTGGGCGAGGTGAGCGGCCCGCTCGATCGTCACGGGCGCCGCTTCCACCTGCGCCCCAAGGACGCGCTCGGCTACGACGCGCGCAGCGGCGACCCGCTGTACAAGCACCTCCCGTTCTACCTGCAACGCACCGCCGACGGGCTGTGGACGGGGCTCTTCTACGACAACCCCACCGAGTTGTGGGTCGACCTGGGGTGCGAGGTCGACAACTACGTCGGGCCCTACCGCTACCTCCATGCCAGCGGCGGGGACATCGACCTGTACGTCCTTCACGGGCCCACGCCGGAGCGCGTGCTCGAGCGCTACGCCTGGCTCACGGGGAACACCCCGATGCCGCCGCGCTGGTCGCTGGGCTACCTGGCCTCGACCATGAGCTACACGGAAGGGACGGAGCCGCGCGCGGCCATCGCCTCGTTCGCCGACCGCTGTCGGTCGCTCGGCATCCCCGTCGAACTCTTCCACCTCTCCAGCGGCTACACCTTCGGGGCCGACGGGAACCGCTACGTGTTCACCTGGGACCCTTCGCGCTTCCCGGATCCCGCGGCCGACATCGCCGCCATCCACGCGCACGGCCTGCGCATCGCCGCCAACATCAAGCCCGCCCTGCTCACCACCCACCCGGCGTACGCCGACGCCCGGGCCGTGCTGGTTAAACGTGCTCCCGCTGCGCCGGCGACGTTCGTGCGGCGCGACCCCGATCCGGACCCCGCCCGCCCGCCGGAACCGCACACCGAACACTTCTGGGGCGGCGAGGCAGGATTCGTGGACTTCACGGACCCGGCAGGCTACGCCTGGTGTCAGGATCGCGTTCGCTCGACGCTCCTCGGCAACGGGATCGACGCGACCTGGAACGACAACAACGAGTACGACATCGAGGAGACGGACGCGGCCTGCCACGCGGGACCGCTCGGGCAGCTGCGGCCGGTCCAGACACTGCTGATGACGCGGGCGAGCTGGGAGATCCAGCGCCGACACCGGCCGGGCGAGCGTCCCTTCGTGTTGACGCGCTCCGGCATGGCCGGCTCGCAGCGCTACGCCCAGACGTGGTCGGGGGACAACCGTAGCGACTGGGACTCCCTGCGCTACAACGTTCCGATGGGGCTGGGCCTGGCGATGAGCGGGTGGCCGAACAACGGCCACGACGTGGGCGGCTTCGCGGGCCCGGCTCCCAACCCCGAGTTGTTCGTGAGATGGGTCCAGAACGGGATCTTCCACCCGCGCTTCTGCATCCACTCGTGGAACGACGACGGCACCGCTACCGAACCCTGGATGTACCCCGAGATGCTTCCCCACGTGCGATCGGCCATCCGCCTGCGCTACCGACTGCTGCCGTACCTCTACACGCTGTTCTGGCGTGCACACAGCGCCGCCGAGCCGATCCACCGTCCCCTGTGTTACGCATTCCCGGACGACCCGGCCTCCCTGACGGAATCGTTCGCGTTCCTGCTGGGTCCGTCCCTGTTGGTCCCCGGGGTGTTCGGGCCGGGCCAGCGCCGGCGCGAACTTCGGCTGCCGCCCGGTGCCTGGGTCGACTGGCACGACGGGGTGCGCTACCCGGGCGGCGCGCCGGCCACTCTTCCCGCCCCGCTCGAACGCCCGCCGCTGCTGGCGCGGGAGGGCAGCATCGTGCCGACCGCCCCGGTGCCCGACCGGATGGGCGGCCCGCGGCCCCACGCGCGCACGATGGTCGCCTTCCCTCCGGCGGACGGAAGCCGCGCAATCGGCCTGCTCTACGAGGACGACGGCTCGAGCGAAGCGTACCGTGACGGCGCCTATGCTCTCCTCGATCTCGCCGCCGACGCCCGGACAGACCGCGTCAAGGTCTCCGCGACGATCCGGCACGACGGCTTCCGCCTTCCCTACGACGAGCTGGAGTGGGTGTTCCCGCCGGGCGAGGCGCGCGCCTGCGGCAGCGATCAGACCGTGGTGGCCGCGTGGATCGACGACGACGGGCGCCAGCGGCTGCGCACGCGCATCGAGCTCTAGAGTCCGCCAGCGCGCCGTGCGCCCGAGCGCCCGCGGGCTGACGCAACCGCGTGGACGCAGCCCGGCTGACGCCACCGTCCTCCGACCGACCGCCGGCGCCGGGGCTCTCCGGTAGGCTTGGCGTGACGGGCGCACCCGACAGCGCGCGACCTGCACCACGGAGGGAGACCATGATGGCATCGCTGACGACGACCCCGGCGTGGACGGAGTTGCTGGAGCACTACGACCAGGTCGAGGACCTCCGCATGCGCGACCTGTTCTCGCGCGACCCGCAGCGTTTCCAGCGCTTCCACCTGCGCCTGGACGACATCCTCTTCGACTACTCCAAGAACCGCATCACCGAGCAGACGATGCAGCTCCTGCACGCGTTGGCGCGCCAGGCCGGGCTCGAGGACCGCATCCGGGCGATGTTCGCCGGCGAGAAGATCAACACCAGCGAGGACCGCGCGGTGCTGCACGTAGCCCTGCGCAACCGCTCGAACCGGCCCATACGCGTCGACGGCGTGGACGTGATGCCCGACGTCAACCGCGTGCTGGACAAGATGAAGCGCTTCTGTGAGGCGGTGCACGGCGGCGACTGGCGCGGCTACTCCGGCGAGCGCATCACCGACGTGGTCAACATCGGCATCGGCGGCTCGCACCTGGGCCCGCAGATGGTGACGCGCGCGCTGACGCCGTACCACGTCGACGGCATGCGGGTGCACTTCGTCTCCAACATCGACGGCACCAACATGAGCGAGGTGCTGGCCCGGGTGCGGCCCGGAACGACCCTGTTCCTGGTCGCCTCCAAGACCTTCACCACCCAGGAGACGATGACGAACGCGCACACCGCACGCGACTGGCTGCTGGCGAGCGCGCCCGACGAGGGCGCAGTGGCGAAGCACTTCGTGGCGCTGTCGACCAACCGCGAGGGCGTGGAGGGCTTCGGCATCGACCCCGAGAACATGTTCGAGTTCTGGGACTGGGTCGGCGGCCGCTACTCGCTGTGGTCCGCGATCGGGCTGTCGATCGCGCTGGCGGTCGGCTTCGACACCTTCGAGGACCTGCTCGAAGGCGCCCACGCCGTCGACGAGCACTTCCGCACGGCGCCGCTCGAGCGCAACATCCCCGCCACGATGGGGCTTCTCGGCATCTGGTACAACAACTTCTTCGGCGCACAGACGCACGCCATCCTGCCGTACGACGAGACGCTGGAGTTCTTCCCCGCCTACTTCCAGCAGGGCGACATGGAGTCCAACGGCAAGAGCGTCACGCGCGCCGGCGAGCGCGTCGACTACTCCACCGGCCCGGTGGTGTGGGGGCAGCCCGGCACCAACGGGCAGCACGCCTTCTACCAGCTCATCCACCAGGGCACGAAGCTGGTACCGGCGGACTTCCTGGCCCCCGCCCGGAGCCACCATCCCGTAGGGCGGCACCACGCCATCCTGCTCGCCAACTACTTCGCGCAGACCGAGGCCCTGATGCGCGGACGCACGCGCGAGGAGACCCGGGCCGAGCTGGAGGCCGAGGGCGCGCCCGCCGAGCGGCTCGACCTGCTCGCCGCCGCGAAGGCGTTCGAGGGCAACAAGCCGACCAACTCGCTGCTGTTCGAGAAGCTCACGTCCAAGACGCTGGGCAAGCTCATCGCGCTGTACGAGCACAAGATCTTCACCCAGGGCGTCGTGTGGGACATCGACAGCTTCGACCAGATGGGGGTCGAGCTCGGCAAGCAGCTCGCCAAGGCGGTCCTGCCGGAGCTCGACGGCGACGCACCGGTGAGCAGCCACGACAGCTCGACGAACGCCCTGATCAACGCCTACAAGGAGCTGCGCTGAGGCGCGGCACTTCGCCTACGCCTCCGCGAGCGCCTCGCTGCGCACGCCCTGGACCGCGGCGAGCAGCGCGTCCACCGCCGCCTCCTCGGAAAGGTTCGAGACGTCCAGCATCACGTGGTACAGGCGCGCGTCGTCGCCGTCGACGTCGTAGAGCCGGCGCAGGTAGGCGCGGCGCGCGGCGTCCGTACGCTCGATGCGCCGGCGCGCGGCCGCGCTGTCGAGGCCCTCGCTCGCCATGACGTTGTGCACGCGCTTGTCGAGCGGCCCCGTGAGGCGGACCCGCACCACATCGGGCCGGTCGGCCAACGCCACCGCCGCGCCGTGGCCGACGATCACCCCGCCCGTGCTCCGCGCCACCGCTTCGAGGGCGCGGTGGATGCGTTCGACGTAGTCGTGCACGCCGATGGCGGCCTGGTTCCCGACCATGCCCTGGATGCCGAAGAGGGTCGAGCTGGCGCTCAGCTCGGCCAGCAGGCGCATGATGGGGCCGCCCTCGTGCTCACCGAAGGTCCCCTCCAGCTCCTCGATGGCGCGGCCCTCGAGATCGAGCGGGATGGCCCGGTCGATGAACGGCACGCCCAGCCGCTCGGCCAGCGCCCGGCCGATGGCGCTCTCCCCGGACCCCGAGGCGGCCGAGATGGCTACCATCGGTCCCGCGGGTGCCCCGAGCGGCGGCACGCTGCGGTCGGCCACGGCCGCGGCGCCGGCACCATCCGGGCCGGCACCGGCGGAGGCGAACGCCGCGGGATGGGGCTCCCTAATCGCGGGTTCGGTGACCACCGTGTCGTCGTGCACGTAGCGCTTCCCGCGGAACCACGACGCCAGGGCGGCCACGATCATCATGATCATCGCGAAGGTGAAGGTGATATGCATGCCGTCCATGAACGGCACCGAGATGAGGTGGGGGAAGAACACCTTGCCGGTCAGGTAGGCGGCGTTGCTCGCCGGGAGGCCGGGCAGCACCGGCCCCAGCAGCGACTGCATGGGGTTGAGGCCCAGGAAGGCGGCGAAGAGGCTGCCCACGGGGGGCAGGTTCGCGACCTGCCGCGCCACCTCCGTCGGCACCTGCTGCGCCGAGAGTCCCTGGAACATGGTGGTCGGCAGCGTCGAGGCCAGGCCGGCGATCATCAGGGAGAAGAACAGGCCGATGGAGAGGTTCATGCCGGCGTTCTGGAAGGTGGCGCGCATGCCCGACGCCACCCCGCGCTCGTTGGCTGGCACCGCGTTCATGATGCCGGCGGTGTTGGGCGCCGAGAACAGGCCCATGGCCAGGCCGTTGGCGAGCAGCAGCAGGGCGAACCAGAGGTAGTGGAAGTTCGCCGGAAGCAGCAGCATCAGCCCGAAGGTGGCGGCGGCGGCCGCCATCCCGCCGGTGGCGAACGGCCGCGCGCCGAAGCGGTCGGAGAGCCAGCCGGAGATCGGTCCGGCGATCAGGAAGCCCACGGTCATGGGCAGCATGTAGATGGCCGACCACAACGGCGTCGACTCGTAGGTGTAGCCGTGCAGCGGCAGCCAGATGCCCTGCAGCCAGATGATCAGCATGAACATCAACCCGCCGCGGCCGATCGCCGCCAGCAGACCCGCGAAGTTGCCGGCGCTGAAGGCGCGGATGCGGAACAGGCCGAGCCGGAACATCGGCTGGGCCACCCGCGCCTCCACCAGCACGAACAGCGCCAGCACCGCCATGCCGCCCACGATCATGCCGATGACGAAGGGGTTGCTCCAGCCGGTGGGGCTGTCGCCGTAGGGTTGGATGCCGTAGGTGATACCCACCAGCAGCGCCACCAGACCGACGCCGAAGGTGAGGTTGCCCCACCAGTCGATGCGCGCGCGGCTGGAGATGCCCACCTCGCGCAGGCGGTAGTAGGCCCAGGCGGTGCCGAAGATGCCCACCGGCACCGACACCAGGAACACCAGGTGCCAGTCGACCACCGACAGCAGCCCGCCGATGACCAGGCCGATGAACGAGCCGGCGATGCCGGCCACCGTGTTGATGCCCAGCGCCATGCCGCGCTGGTCGGCGGGGAAGGCGTCGGTGAGGATGGCCGCGCTGTTCGCCATCAGCAGCGCGCCGCCGACGCCCTGCACCACCCGCAGCCCGATCAGCGTGAGCGCCGCCGAGGGGCCGGTCCAGAACACCAGCGACAGCAGGATCGAGCCGATGGTGAACACCAGGAAGCCGAGGTTGTACATGCGCACGCGCCCGTACATGTCCCCGACCCGTCCGAAGCTCACCACCAGGACCGCGGTCACCACCATGTAGCCCATCAGCAGCCACAACAGGTAGCTCACGTTCTGCGGCTGCAACGGGTTGATCTGGATGCCGCGGAAGATGGCCGGCATCGAGATCAGCACGATCGAGGAGTTGATCGTCGCCATCAGGATGCCGAGCGTGGTGTTGGACAGCGCGATCCACTTGTAACGGTCGGGGCGGCCGTCGCCGCCACCGGACGTTCGCTGCGTGTTCGTGGTTCCGTCGTTCAAGGCCATGACCCGCTTCACCCCCGTCGGCGCTCGGCGCCAGGGGGTGATAGTACCGGATGGAAGTGATTGCGTCGTGCAGCGCAGGCGACCGGCCCGCGGCACGGTCCCACCGGACGCTCGAGGCCCCGGTGCCGGCCGTCCGGAGCCACCGGGCGGCAGGTCGCTATCATCGAGGAGAAACGGCGCGACGGCACGGTCGCGCACCCCGAGGTGAGCCATGGCCGACGATCCCGTCCCTGACAACCCCGTCCCTGACGACCCCGTTCCCGACGACCCCGTTCCCGACGACCCTGTTCTCGACGACCCTGTTCTCGCCGCGCTTCGTCGGAACCTCGCGTTCCTCCTGGAGGAGACGTTCGCGTCGCCGGCGCGGCCCGGCGGCAACGCCTACCTCGACCGGCGGTCGGGCTGGGAACCGACGCTGGCGGCCATCACCGCGGAGCAGGCGTCGCGCCCCGCGCATCCCGGCGGGACCACCATCGCCGGGCACGTGGAGCACGCGCGCCTCTACCTGGACGCCCTCCTCCGTTACGCCGACGGGCGCGCGGAGCGCGTGGACTGGGACGCCACCTGGGGCGTCCGCGAGGTCACGCCCGCCGTCTGGGAAGAACTGCGGGCCACCTTCGAGGAGACCTCGGCCCGGGTGATCCGGGCGTTCGAGGACCGCGACACCTGGGACGATCACGCCGTCGGTGCGGCGCTGGCCGTCCTCGCCCACTCCGCGTACCACCTCGGCGCCGTGCGGCAGCGGCTCGCCGCATCGGCCACGGACTGACGC